>Ga0207119_1025_pt1 | contig 24363 bp, 22 predicted proteins | sample Alteio_BWMinHeat_43_FD_153505 | JGI IMG/M metagenome (GOLD analysis project Ga0207119, IMG submission 153505) | Enriched cells from forest soil in Barre Woods Harvard Forest LTER site, Petersham, Massachusetts, United States -... | ecosystem: Environmental > Terrestrial > Soil > Temperate forest >... | reverse complement strand
TTCCAAAGCTACATTTCAAGAATGCTATAGGCAGAAGAAAAGAAGAATTAACCCAAGACTTTTGGAACTTCTCTGCTCAGGGGTTTCCCAGAGACGAAGTGCAAAGATTCTAAAAGTTAATCGAAAAACAGTTTATAGAAGATTTATTTTCTTAGCTTTAAAAGCAAGGATTTCTAATTTTAAAAAATATTCAAATCTTAATAATATTGATCACGTTCAATTTGATGATCTTGAAGCAAGTGTACATACAAAATGTAAGCCCCTTTCGGTAACTTTAGCCGTAGAGCAGAAGACCAGACGCATCCTTGCTTTTTATGTAAGCCAAATGCCAGCTAAGGGACATTTAGCAAAACGAGCTTTTAAGAAATACGGCTATAGACCTGATTTAAGAGCTGTTGGAAGGACTTTTGTCTTTGAAAAGCTTAAGCCAAAATTAAATCCACAAGCGCTTATGGAATCAGATGAGAACCCTCATTATAGAGACGATGTGAGGGAAATTTTACCAGACGTTATTCATAAAACATATTTGGGTCAAAGGGGATCTGTTGTCGGACAAGGGGAACTTAAGAAAATTAGGTTTGATCCCTTGTTTTCATTAAATCACACGTGTGCCATGCTAAGAGCCAATATTAATCGTCTTTTTAGGAAAACATGGTGTACGACAAAACTTGCTCTAAGATTAAGCGATCATATAGAGCTTTACACCTACTATCACAACGAAGTTCTCTTAAAGACGGCTTAAAAATAAGAGCATTTTTTTAGTAACTATAACCTCTGCCCTCTTATTAACTTTTGAAGACCTAAAGGGCCCGTTAAAAGTACCGGAGGAGAAATATTCTACAAACAAAGCACAAATCCACAACGACGACAGCGCTACCGAGATCTTCTTAACAACAATTATCGGGGCCAGTTCTAAAATTTTAAGGGTAAATTGTCGTCTGCATGACCATACTATTAATAGTGAAGCTCGACTTAACAGGAGCTGTTGAGGCACACCAAGTATAATAATCGGAAGCTCTTTGCATACACTCGGCTTGGTTGACATTTGATGGAGTGGTATAACCTACATCGGTAAAAGTATCGCTGAGTACTCCCACTGAACTTGGAGAATTAGGGCAACTGGTTATTGTAACCAAACAGGCTGTTGTAGATCCACTAGGGGGAAGCATAGGCACATATGTTTTACTTACAGCATAGATGGAGTTGAGATTACTTCCCCCACATATCTCTTTGGTATTCGCAGTACAGGTCATATTGCAGGCGGTATCAGGATCTTGGACGTAGGCAAGTGCGTTCCCACCAAAACATGATCCTCCAAATTGAACCCCTGCATAGGCGAGGCCCTGAGCTTTTGCTAAGGCAATACAACTTTCGACAGTAGTCGATGCACCTAATGATGTAGGGAGACCTCGAACAGATTGATCTGTGTAACAGCCCACGTAACTTGATGTCTGTGGTTTTGACGGCGCGGGTGCTGAAACAGCCAAGGCAGAAATAACAAAATTTGAGATGGTGACATTACCTATATCACTATAATTAGCAAAGTTGGCCAGTGACGACACCGCCGATTGTTCTGAGCGAAATGCAAAATTTTGGGCCATGAGAATTTGACTTTGACCCTGGGGTGTCACGTAAACATCGTAGATACGGGCCGAGGTGTTGATGTTCATCTGAATGTGGTAGCTGGTTCCGGCAGCATAAGTAACATTCACAAGATTTCCATAAGCTCCTCCGTTACGCATTTGAATTCCAGAAGAACTAAAAACCAAAATGGGTCCTAAATCATTGTAGCCAGTAGCTGCGGCTTTTGAAAAACCGAGTGTTGAATCTTCACCACCTACTGGCGCAGCAGGAACAGCATCAAAAGTAGCTGTGAACCCCGCAGACTGTGAAGGGATCGCAACGTTGTTCCAAGTTTTTGCTACAGAGGGAATGGGAATTGGAGTCGGCTTTGGTGTCGGAATTGGTGTGGGCACCGGAGTAGGTATCGGTGTTGGGATTGGTGTAGATACCGGAGTAGGTTTCGGAGTTGGAATCGGTGTAGGGGCCACAGTTGGAATAGGAGTAGGTGAGGGAGTCTGAACCCCTCCACTACTTTGTCCATTATTGGTTCCGGCGGTTGATGGCGCTCCAGAATTTCCTAAATTTCCGCAGTTTTGTAGAAGAAGGCTGCAGAAAATAACTGCGCCCACATTGCCGATTTTTTTTATTTTTAATTTTAAGCCCACCTTTATTCATCGGTAAAAACCCAGATTCCTTGAGTAAAACCTCGACTTTTGTGACCTATTTTCGAGTTGGTTCCTGTTTAAAGTAGAGTAATCCTTCCAAGCACTTACGCCTAGACTAAAGGTTTGGTTATTACTTCCGATATATAGAGCTGAGGCGTATGTATGGAGAAGTCCTGCGATAAGGGGTTTGGGCTCCTTGAGTTTATGATCGCGATGGCGATCTCAGCGTTTGTAGCGTTGGGGCTCGCTTCTATCTTTAATATGATCCAATCAAATTCAACTAATTTACAGGGTTCAACGGGGGCACAGTCACTCAGAAGTACTTTGATGCAAGTGACTTCTTCTCTTCCTCTGCCCAACGTACTTCCAGTGACCACAAGTTGTTTTGGCCATCTTATTCCAGGGCCTGCATTTGATGTTACAAAAGCCCAAGCAGCAGGTTTCCCTTTGGGTTTTTATTCCAATGACGGGACTCCTGGTAATATTCCGTCAGGCACTCAGATTTTTGGTTATGATCCTAACGGACCAAAGTTAACTCCAACGGTGATCCCCAACTACAATGTATCGGTAAGATATTTGGCTTTTAGAAAAGATCCCAATACCGCTCCTGTGGGGCCCGACCCTAATGGAATCACTCTTTATCTCGGCACTCTTGTTGCTGGAGTCACTAAATCAACTGCAACAATTGGCGGCCAAGACTTGCCTGAGATGAGTGTTGTCAGTTTGTATCTCGCAATCGACAGCGGCCTTAATATTAAAAACTGCTACAACCAACCCGTTAGCGGAACCGATGCGAATCAAGCTTGTATTGCCATGGGCGGACTCTATTACCCAGGTTCGGTTCCCCCTTGCCAAATTCCTTATCCATGCCAAGCAGTCGCTAACACCGTGTTTACTGGCTATGATCCTACAGGTTTACCAATTTGTACTCCTGCGGCTTCGCTTACAGCACAAACTTGTAATGCCGGACAAACCATTGAATATAATGGGACGGGTTGGGTTTGCGTACCATGAGAGGGCAGCGCGGTTTCACGCTTATTGAAGTTGCGATTACCGCCGGCTTACTTGCCATCCTCTCTCTCACTGTAGTTAGTCTTGTCAATACAACCACGAGCTCCATTTCAAATACTGAAAGTCAATTTGGTTCGGCTTCTTTAAGACAATCTATTTTGGCAGCAGTTTCAAGTTCGGCCTCTTGTTCTTATCGACAAAAACTTCCGCCAACAACTGTTACAGAAGGAACTGCATTTTCTTTTCCTCTCAAACTTGATGACAACTCTTACATCATTGCGAACGCTGTACTACCCAATTACAAAGTGACAGTGACTGATCTTCAGGTGAGAAATCCTCAGAGTCTTGGAGCAGACCCGTGCATTCCGGGGAGTACTCTCTATTCAGGGTCGTTGGTCTTGAGTCAAAATAAATTGGCAAACGGCAATGTCATGGGGGGTGTCAGTTTAAATGATGCGACCATTGGAAATATTGCTATTTCTTTAGATGCAAGTGGCAACCTCATGCGATGCACTGCTGGAAGTCCAACGGATGCATGCGATGTGTGCCTCGCTATGGGTGGAACCTACAATCCATATCCCGTTGCTCCAAATCCAAATTGCACACTTCCTTATCCTTGTGCCTCTAATCCTGGAACAGTTTTCTTAGGTTACGACACAACTCCTTCTCATAATGCGATCTGCAAAACTTTAACCCCTCCGGCTTGTGCCGCTGGTACTCAGATGGTGCCCAATGGTTTAGGCGGTGTAACTTGTGCGGCCTATGCCCCTCCGCCACCTTTACCAACTCCAACACCCACACCAACACCTGGGCCCACACCAACTCCCACACCGTTTCCGTGTATGACTGCTGGAGGAGCTTGTGGAGTCGGCACCGGATCATGTGTTGCAGCGGCTGCTTCTTGTGGAGGCAATGCTTTAATTAGCGGAGCAACTGATTGCGGTGGCGCAGCTCCATCTTGTTGCTGCACTTGTTCCACAACGGGCGTTGCCTGTGTGTTAGGTTCGGAATGTTGCTCGGGAAGTTGTAACGGTGGGTTTTGTACCTCTCCATTTCCTTCGCCCACACCAACTCCTACACCGACGCCTTTTATAAGTAATATATATGTTGGTGGTAGTTTCACAAATTATAGCGGCACCCCCGAGGTGAGTGTTGCCCGACTTAATAGTGATGGAAGTTTAGATAATACATTTAAGCCAACGGGCAGCGGGTTAAATGGGCCTGTGTATGCCATTGCTGTAGATTCGTCGGGCAAAGTTATCGTCGGTGGTGGTTTTTCTAGTTACAATGGTGCGGCTGCAAATCAGATTGCCCGACTAAATCCTGATGGAAGTTTAGATGCCACATTTAATACGACGGGCTCAGGATTCAATGGCCTCTGGGCCAATCAAGGGATCTTTGCGTTGGCCATAGACTCATCGGGCAAAATTGTTGTGGGAGGTCGATTCACTAATTATAATGGCACCTCAGAAAAACATGTTGCCCGACTTAATAGTGACGGAAGTTTAGACGCCACATTTAATCCCACTGGCTCGGGTTTGGATAATAACGTTCATGCGTTGGCCATAGATTCATTGGGTAGAATTGTCGTGGTCGGTTGCTTTTTGACTTATAACGGAATCTCTATGCCATATGTTGCCCGACTTAATAGTGATGGAAGTTTAGACCCCACATTTGTTCAGACGGGCTCGGGATGGGGTAATGGAGTGGGTGCTCTGAATGGCTATGCGGTGGCTATTGAGTCGACGGGTAAAATCCTTGTTGGTGGAGACATCTCCAATGGTTACAATGGGATTTCTGAACCTTTTGTTGCTAGGCTTAATACCGATGGAAGTTTAGATAATACATTTAATCCGATGGGCTCGGGTTTAGATAATAACGTTCAAGCGTTAGGAATAGATTCATTGGGTAGATCTGTTGTGAGTGGTTACTTTGGGAAGTACAACGGCACTCCTACATTTAAAGTCGCCAAGCTTAATAACGGGGCACTGGACGGAACATTTGCTGAAATGGGTGCAGGACTTGGGGCAGCGCCTCTTACATTTGTCCATTCTCTAGCCATCGATTCAACGGACAAAGTTCTTATTGGCGGTAATTTTACTAGTTATAATGGCGTTTCTGCGCCCTACGTTGCCCGCCTTAATAGTGACGGAAGTTTAGATAATACATTTAATCCAGTGGGTGCGGGGTTAGATAACACCGTTCTTAGAGTTATCACCATCTCGAAACCTTTAAATCCTCCAAACTTTCTTGTTCCCGGGGTTATTCAATATCAAGGGCAACATTTTAGCGCGGGTCTGACTGACCTGACATTACCCATTAACCCCACCAACTCAGGCGATCTTATCGTCGTTGCCGTGGACCCAGGAGGGAGTAATCCAGCGACGAGTGTGACAGACGACGCAGGAAATATTTATTCTGATACCGGGGCTTATGCTGGCGGAGTTTATGCTACAGATCTTTGGTATGCGAGAAATAGCAATGCAGGAGCAACAGCTATAACCGCTCACTTCGGAGTGGCAAATCCAGATGGAATGTTATGGATGGTGGAAGTCTATGGGGCAGATCTCGTCAATCCATTTCACACAGGAATTGGTTCAGCTAACATTGTGCCAAGTCCTGTCGCCAACGGGCCCGCGGTGACAACCACTACTCCTAACGAATTTATTTTTGCTCTCGTTGGCTTGTCCGGACAGGCCTTCAGTACCACCAACTCTTTTGTGGGCCTTCCCTACATTACTGGTGATGATACGGCCTTCTATGTTGCTTCTACTCCGGGAGTGTACAATGCCGCTTGGAACACACAAAATACAACGGAAGATTTTGCTACTGCTTCATTTAGACTGGCTAACATGGGTGGGTTACATCCTCCTGCTAGTAAACTCGGTTCAGCTTTTAACCCCATCAATGCCTTCGACTGTAGCGGAAGTTTTGGTGCAGAAAACAATTGCCCCAATTACCCCGACACTCAGTGGGGGGTGTGCTCTAACGTAGCTATTGCCGAAATTCAAGATAGTCTGGGCAAACCAACTATTACGATGAGTAATACGACTGTGAATCTCTCGGGTGCTGGATTTATTTTTTATTCGGACAATATATGCTCCAAACCCATCACGAGTGTAACTATCCCCGCTGGAGGTGCATCAGGTTATTTCTATTTTGAAGGAACGGCTTCAGGCACCATTACTATGTCGGCGACCGGGCTCACGTCTTATTCTTTACCCGTAACTATCGGCAACGCGAACTCACTAGGAGGCCCTTGGAGACTTATTTCATCGCAGGGTGGAGATGCCGGCGCCTACGTTACAAACCCGACTCAGCACTCGGGCTTTCTGGGTCAGGCTACTGGAGCAGGCAACTTGCTCATAGCAGCCTGCCAGGACTTCCCTGCCGGGCTGCCAATGACTCTTTCAGACGACGCAGGAAACGTCTATGTGAAATCTCCTTATTCTGACTCCCCTCCTTTTAGTACCCATACTATTTTCTATGCTCCTAATTCTAAACCTGGAGCCACGACGATAACGGTAACGGCTTCGGGTGCGACAACCTACATGAATTGTCAATTTGTTGAAGTTAATGACAGTAACGGCATAAGCCCAGGAGAAGAGGCCGGTACGGGCCCTGGCAAAGGCGAGAATTGGGGAGTTGGGCCAGAAAACGTGGGCACAGTTTCTGTTCCTATTACGACATCTGTTGCAGGAGATCTTATCGTTTCATTTTTCTGGGGTAAAGAACCCGTAGCTTTTAGCATCTATCCAGGGTTCACAGCATTTTCTTACTATCATCAAATTCAAGGGATGTACGCTCCGGCTGCTGGGCCAAACCAAGGGGGTATCACTATCAATCAAACTGTTCCTGCAAATAATTGGCGTATCGATGTTCACTCGTTTAAACAATAACTGCGCAACATAACACGCAACATAACTGAGCTTGTAACTGAGCAACATAACTGAGCTAAAAATCGTCTAAAGTTTAGACATGTCTATGAATTGATTAATTTAAAAACCTCAAATTTATTTTAATTGGCTCCCGCCTGGCTCATTTATTGAAGATTATAAAGTCGGGGAATCACGGGGGATAATTCATAATGTATCTTAAGACCTTAAGATTTTTTATCTGCTTTATGCTATTTATAACTTTGGGTTGCAGTAATGCAAACAAACTTTCTGGTTCCCTTGATTCAGTTCTCGGATCAGGAAATGGAAGCAGCTCGGCACCAAACCCAACTCCTGTTCCCACCCCTGTACAAAACCCCACGCCCAACCCAACACCAAATTCTACTCCCGTACAAAATCCGACACCCAATCCAACACCAGTTCAGAATCCTACACCAAACCCAACTCCTGTTCCTACTCCAGTTGGAACTCCTCCTCCTGGCGGTTCGATTTTCGTTTCACAAAATGGTGGAACCTTCAACGGAGGATCGGCTTGTAACGGAAAGACTTCAATTTCAATTTCATCTTCAAATGGAAGAACTTATAAAGCAGGTGACGTGGTTTATCTCTGCGGTGCTATTACAACAGCACCGAATTTTAGTAACGGAAGTGGTGGGACGAGCGGAAACCCCTTCACCATTCGATTCGACGTGGGCGCGAGAGTCACACTCCCTTATTGCAACACGATCTGTTTCAACGTAAGCGGGAATTATATTACTGTCGATGGCGGAACTCCATGCGGACCAGGCACTGCCTGCGCTGCTGCAGAAGCAGCTAACCCCAAGGGTTATCCCTCGGGCATTACGGGAATCGTCGAGGCCACACAATCGGGTACAATTTATTCTCCCAGCTCTGCAAAATGTCCTGCATCTACTTGTAATGGGCCCGCTGCTGACGGCAGGCCTATTGCCAACGGTCAAGGAATTTGGATCAACGGTTCTAATGTGACCGTTCAAAATATGATTGTGAGAAATATCTATCAACACACTGACCCCAATGACGGAAACGGGGATGCTTATTCTACTGCCGGAGTTCAGGGGCAGATGCCTTCATTCACCATTCATGATTCGACTATTCACGACGCTGCAGGCGGGGTCATCATAGGAAGTTCTGGAGCAGCGGCCAGTAACGAGTCTATCTACTTTAATAATTTCTATCACTTTAATTGGGGAGTTGGAGGCGGAGCCACCGGGACTCTCGTGAATTCAAATATATCTATTCACGACAATCATTTTGCAAACCCCTCAAATTTTTCAAATTACGCCAATACCTACCACCACAATGGAGTCATGCTCTACGGCGATGCTCAGCAAACGGGAACATTTAACGGGGTTTATATTTACAACAACCTCTTTGACGGTCAGTGGGCGGTCAATAACCCCAATGATGGAACTAATTCCCTAGGGACGACAGGGATGATTTTCTTTGACGAGGGGCAATTTTTGAATGCTTACATTTACAATAATGTGGGTACTATTCAGGGTCAAAGCACTTGTCTCACTAATTCTATTTTCACTTTAGGTGCTACTTCAGGGAGTACGGAATTTGTTTACAATAACACACTCCTTGATGCGGGCTCGGCCTGTTACGGACACACCGGCCCCATTTCGGTGCGAGGTCACGTTACGTTTGTAAATAACATTTCTGCAAACAATGATCAGGTTATCGATCTTCAGGGTGCGTCTCCTGGAAGCCCCATTGTGGATTTGGATTACAATGTCTACGGAAACGCCAAGCCAGGAGCTGTTTTTAGACGAGATGATTTAAGTCAGTATTTTCCATCACTGTCGGCTTGGCAGGCCAACACGGGCCAAGAGTCCCATTCGAGTTACACGCAATCTGGTGTGAGTGTAAATAACGACGGAACACTTCAATCGGGGAGTCCCGCGAACGGGGCCGGAAAAGATCTTACGTCGGTTTGTAATTCAAATTCTAATCTCGTTGCGCTCTGTAAAACAACTTCTGCAGGGCATACAAAAACTCCAGTGACTAGGTCAGTCTGGAACGCAGGGGCATACTAAAAAGGTTGGGGAGAGTACAATGTACGTAGGACAAATTTATTTTCTTATTTTGATCATGACACTTGCACTTATTAGTGGATGTACTAACGGCAATCAATTGTCGGGTTCACTTGTTCAAACGGGATCTGGAAATGCTGGCAGCTCAGCTCCATCGACAACGCCTGTGCCTGCCCCTACACCAGTTGGTAACCCGACTCCAAATCCAACTCCAGTTTCAACACCGATTCCCACTCCAAACCTGACTCCTATTCCGACTCCAGTTTCAACACCGATTCCCACTCCTATTCCAACTCCAGTAGTTGGAGGTGGCCACAATATTTTTATCTCGCAAAACGGTGGCACATTCGCTGGAGGTTCGGTGTGTAACGGGCAGAACACGGTAGCTGTTGGTACCTCTAACAATGCAACATACAAACCCGGTGACGTCTTAAATCTTTGTGGAGTTATCACATCGGGTTTTTATATGAATTCAAGCGGAAGTAGTGGAAACCCAATCACCGTCAAATTTGATACTGGGGCCCGAATCAGTCCACCCTTCTGCAATGGCATCTGTTTTAATTTAGGAGGTTCAAACTGGGTTGTTGTTGATGGCGGAAGCCCTTGCGGTCCAGGAACGGCTTGCTCCACTGCGGAATTCGCAAATCAGACGGGCTATCCAGCGGGCCTCACTGGAATTATAGAAGCTACAAGTAATGGAACTTCAGCGCAGAATAAGAAGGACGGGCAACTTGTCTCAGCTTCGGGTTCGAATGTTGAAATTCGCAATCTCGTGATTCGTAATGAATACCGCCGCACCAGTACCACAGATCTTTTTTCTACTTACGATCTTGCCAATGCCATTCGCACTTACAATAGCAATGTTAGTGTGCATGATTCAGTCATTCACGACTCAGGAACGGGTTGGATGATAGCATCTAGCCCGGTAAGTAATATCTCCCTCTACAATACCTCTATTTATCACACGAACTGGGAATACGGTCACGGAAGTGGCAACACCGGTCAGCAATCAAATATATCTATTCACGATAATCATTTTGGAGATGTTTCTGTTTGGGACGACACCGCGACTCCCACGGGGCAAAACAGCCACTACCACCACAACCGAATTATGATGTATCAAGTTGGAACCGTAGCGGTAGCCAATGCCTTCAACGGACTTTATATCTACAACAATTTATTTGATGGTCAGGTTGGTTGTTGCTCGACATCAGAAATCTTTTTCGATGGCGGTCCATTTCTCAACACCTATATCTATAACAACATTTTCAATGCCATTGGTAACCCACAGGGAGTAGACAACGCCATTCTTCAAGAGACCGGGGGAGCTCCGGACACTGAGTGGTCTTACAATAACACAGTGATAGGAGCTGGCGGTTCTGTTGAGTTTCAAGACTGCGTGCAGTTAGAAGGTTCAACGGTAGTTTTTCAAAATAACGTTGTCTCCAGTTGTGCTAATTTAGTCCAGACAAAATCAAATACGCCAGTCATTAGTGCCAGTAATAATATTTATGCAGCCGGTGGTGGGGTAAATGCAAATCAAGGTGGAGGTATTTTTCAATGGGGTGCCAGTGGAACAAATTCTTTTACCTTAGCGGGGTGGCAAAACTCTAGCCACCAAGACACCTCAGGCACACAATACTTTTCCTCGTTCTTATCACTTAAGTTGAATACCGATGCCACTGTCCAAAGCGGAAGTCCTGTTATTGGCGCTGGCACAAATCTAACGTCAGTCTGCATGAGCAATCCAAATCTTGCAGCTCTTTGTTTTACAACTTCGGCGGGTCACACAAGGACGCCGTCATCTCGACCGGCAACTGGACCATGGGATGCAGGAGCATACTGATGAATTTTATGAAGCTTTTATTTTTAACTGTGGTGCTCATCACAACTTTGAGTTGCACAAACAAGAATCAGCTTTCAGGAGCTCTTAGTTCTGGTTTAGGTTCGGGAAATGGAAGTAGTTCTGTTCCCGTACAAAATCCGACTCCAACCCCAGTGTCCACACCTGTGCAAAGCCCAACACCGATACCCACACCAACCCCTGTACAAAATCCAACTCCAAATCCGACTCCAGTTTCTACACCAATACCAACCCCGAAACCGACACCGGGGCCAACGCCAGTATCAACACCTGTATCAACACCAACACCCGAGCCCACATCAACTCCTGTTTCTGGACCGACGGCCACAATCACTTGGGGCACGACATATCAAACGATGGATGGCTTTGGCGCATCGACGGGAACTGGGTCAGGCTCCAACCTTTTAAATCACGGTCCTTTTCAGATCACCAATTCAGAAGCAAATATTATTTGGAACAGCAGCGGCGCAAGTTTATCGCTCCTTCGTATTTTTATTTGGCCCGATGGAACTTATCCTGATAACCCGGCTATTAAAACAATCCTGAGTCAGGGAACGGGAGTGCGTGTGTGGGGAACTCTGTGGTCTCCTCCAGCCCAGTACAAAACCGGCGATCATTCCCCCGCAGGAATTTTTACTTGTAATGGCCCAGACAGCACTCAATACGGAAATTTCGCAAACTATATTGTCAATTGGGTTCAACATCAGAACAACTCTGGAATTCCAATTTATGGAGTGTCTCTTCAAAATGAGCCAGATTATTGTACGGGATCTACGGCACATCAGCCTTTTAGTTTGTGGTCAGCTCAAAATTTTCATGACTTCATTCTTGTTCTTGGTCCGGCTATGGCCAATGCGGGATTAGGCTCGGTCAAAATTATTTTGCCCGAAACTTCAGATATGGACTCCATGCCAAAACTTGCAGACACCTGTCTGAATGATCCAAATTGCGCCAAGTATGTTTCAATAGCTGCAACTCATATTTATAGTGGAACAATTACTCCTTATGTAAACGCCCAAAATAAAGGCCTTCACTTATGGGAAACAGAAATTGCTACTTTTGGTAACTGGGATGGTTCCATGAATGACGGTCTAAACTGGGCCAAAAATATTCACAACTTCATGATGGCCAATGCCAGTGCCTGGCATTGGTGGCAAGCTGAAGCCACATTTGTTCAGTGGTGTGACAACGAAACTTTACTCTCAGGGCCTACATGTTCGGGCGGTCCAGATCAAACGGCAAAACGATTGTGGGTCATGGGGAATTATTCAAAATTTGTAAGACCTGGATTTGTTCGCATTGGTGCAACGGCAGGCCCGGCCAATGGAGTTTTAGTCTCAGCATTTAAAGATCCGAGCAGTGGTAAATTTGCGATCGTCGTTATTAATACAAATGGATCGAATACTAATATCAATTTTTCTTTGAGCGGATTTAGTTCTTCCTCAATTTCACCATGGGTCACATCATCAAGTTTAAATCTAGTTCAGCAGCCAGCCTTTTCAGTGAGTGGTGGAAAATTCGGCTACTCACTTTCCGGAAATAGTGTGACGACTTTTGTGGGAACGGGGCAGTGAAATCTATTTCAAAACCGTTCTGATATCTACGTTCATGGGAGTCCCACACATATGGCCAAAAATGCTTACATTATCCCGTTTGAAGCGACCATCACTCAAGTCATCGCCAAACATGGTTATTCGAATTTGCCTCTGTGGGATACCGAAGCGGCCTGCGGAAATCAGATCACCGATCAAGATGGAAGTTCTGCCTGTGTGGCTCGTCGGTACATTTTAGAAGCGAGTCTCGGAATTGATCGTTTTATTTGGTACGCTTGGTGGTTAAATGGAGGTCAATATTTTCAGCCTCTCTGGACTCCCAACCAAGGCTTACTCCCCGCAGGTCAAGCCTACGTGACCATGAGCCAGTGGTTAGTTGGAGCTACAGTTCAAAAATGCACTCCTCGAAATACAATTTGGGCATGTCTCATTTCTCGAGATAATGGTTACCAAGGGGAAGTTCTTTGGACAACCGGAGCGAGCGTTAATTACTCAGTCCCGGCTACCTACAAACAGTTTCGTGATGTGATCACCAACCGGCCTCAGTCCATTCGCGGTCAAGCCGTAGTACTTGGAAACAAACCCATTCTAATCGAAAATTAGGTCAATTCCTTTTAAGAAAAGGAATTGTCAAATGGGACCAAATCTAAAGTAGGATAGTTTCACAAATGATGACCACGTAGCTCAGTTGGATAGACCACTAGTTTCCTAAGTTAAGGGGCGATCGGGAACTAGTTGATTTAAATTAACTTTTTTTTCGCTTTTTGAAAATGACGGCGAAATTGACGGAACTACAGTTTTGAAAGATGTTTTTCAAGCCAGGTAGCAGTCGTCTCAAGGCTTATCTTATCTTTTATAATCCGCTCTATGAGAAATTTCTCCCCTTCTGCAGCTTTTACTTTAAGTTTATATCCATTAATTCTGAAGAATACTGCGGTCAATGCGAAAGCCACTCTTTTATTGCCGTCAATAAAAGCATGATTCTGAGCAAGACTTTGCATCAATGCTGCAGCTTGAAGAGACAATGTTGCATAGTAGCCGGATTGTGGACGTAGAACAGCACTCTCGAGTAAGCCCAGATCTCTTACGCCTAAATTTCCACCAAATTTTTTAATTAAAATTTCGTGAAGATAAAGTGCTTCCTCTAGCGTAGGGAAAAGGGTTAGCTTCATTTGTTTATTTGGCCAATCGCTTTAGAAGTTCGTCATTTTCATTTAGAACCTCATCGACGGCTTTTTGGAATACGGGACGAACTCTTAATTTATTAAGATAATCATGCACCGCTTCAGTTAAAACACCCGATATTGAACGATCTGTTTCGTCAGCAAATTTCTTGAGCTCTTTGAGAACATCTTCGTCAATTTGAGTAGCGAATTTTACAGCTTTTCCCATAGTATTTATATTATTCATGAAAAATCATGAAAAGTCAAGAAATTTGGTGACGCCGGCAAGGATTGAACTTGCGACCCCCAGTTTAGGAAACTAGTGCTCTATCCAACTGAGCTACGGCGTCTCGCGATTTTACCATCTATGAAGCTATTGAACTTGGTCCCGTTTGACAATTGATTTTCTTAGGCCCATCGAATCTAAGCAACCTCACATCGCTCACAAAATACCCTCTGGTTGTGTTTGATCCGTAACTTAATGGCTTCTTGATGATTTAGTAGAATTCGAATTTGGTCTTGACTACGCCATGCCTTATGGAATCTCTCCAGGGGTGTTTCGCCTTTAAATGCCGTGTGAGGGATTCGTTCATTATGTTCTTTGAACCAGAAATCGACTTCCTTGCGTAATGACAACAGCCTTCTTATGTCGCGATGATACAGGTAATTATGTTTTAGCGATCTAAACAAGGTTTCAATCATCGAGTTGGAAAATGAGATTTCAAATCTAGCAATCTGTTTTTTAAAATGACCTTTGTCTTCTAAGTTTTTGACGGAACGACTTTTGTTTTCTCCTCCTCCATCAACGATTAGCCTCAAAAGAGTTTGAATTTGGTTTCAGATGTGCGGTGTTTTTCAATGCTTCAGTCAGGAGCATCCCCGTTTTTGACCCATCATAAGAAGCTAAAACTTGCCAGGCTAAAACAAATCTAGAAAAATTGTCGATGATTGCCTGGATAAAGCACTTGGTTCCATTTGGAAGAATAAAAAATGAGACGTCCAGATGCCAAATTTCATTTGGCCGACAAACTTAAGACATTTACGAATTACAGAATCTCGATCGGTCCTCAAGTTTCCTAAACTGGGGGTCGCAAGTTCAATCCTTGCCGTGGTCACCAAATCACAATGAGGCTCTAAAAAAAAACTCCTCAGGAGTTGGTCCTGAGGAGTTAATTTTAGATTTTTTAAGTCCGATTCAGCTTTTTGGTACTCTTACAGTTGAATCAGGGTATGGGTTAAGGCACATTGTTACACCGTTGACGACTTTTATCTGGCTACTATAAGTACAGGTCAGAACACCAGCTTGAATTTTTTTGAGCTTCCTAACACTTAATTTCTTGATACTCATACTACCCCCTAGTTTATGTTACGTTCCAAAAAGGACCTTCAATCTGTGGCCCTAGCCTCGGATCTTACCTAGACTATCGGCTAGCTACAGAGTAACTTGAGCGTTTGAAAAAATAATTTTATCGACAAAAACAGTAGTAAAATCAGCTTGTTATTGGTTTCAAAAGCTCCGCTATCACATTTCCATCGCTTAGCCTTGGGTAGCTTCGCTGATCAGTATTATGGGCAACCTATGCAACGAGGTCCTTTACAACAACTTCTAACTACGGGGTTACCTGGCTGAGTTACTGCCTGACATGTTTCGCCGCTAAACCCCAAAGTGAATTGATTTGAGCCAGCGAAAAATTGAGCATTCTGATTATTTGAGCTGTGAACTGATATAAGAGATATAGATCCGAATATAGCGACCATTAAAATCTTCTTTTTTGACATAATATTCCCCCTGTTAGTTTTGGGGGTGCAAGGTTCACACCACTTCGGCTGCATTATGCGTGCTTTGGTTGACCGCCTCGTTGACACTGACAAAAATTTGGACGTTTGACCCAGGCATTAAGGGTTTGCCGTCAGGTCCACTAGGGTCTGAAAAGGTCTTACAAAAATCTAGAAAAATTTCGCAATCCCCAGTTAAATAGGTTAGTAAAATCTTAATAATACGTTTCTTGATATTTCCCTTCCAAACTGAAATAAGTGAACGCGATTCGTAAACTTTTTTTGGAAGGGTAAGCCAATGAAAAAATTTTAGCCGTGTCATTCTTGTTCGCCACTTCGGCAATGGCAAAAACAATCACTCACGTTCTTCCTGCGGACGCGAAAAATCCTCGCGTTGTAAAAAGCGTTATTGAGGACGTGGCTGTAGATTCAAAAAAGATCTCTGACTCGTCATCAGAAGGCCCCGTTTATCAAGCTGTCTATGAACCCCGTTTAGTTATCACGGTAAAATATGATTCAAAGTCCCTTGTCGATGTTTCCGTTACTGGTAGTGGAAATGATGGTCAATATTTACCTGGCGATGATTTGACCCCCACATTGACCTTCATCGTTAAAGTTGCAGATTCAAAGCTCGGTAAAGTGCCAGCTAGCCTAGTTAAATTGGCTCCTCTTTCAGTGGCCTCAATCACCCTTGATGACCCCAACTACCAATACAAGTGCCAATACGACAACGACTACAACACCAAGATTGACCCCAATTGCAAAGAAACTCCCACAAAAGTTGTTCAGACTCGTCCTGTTTTGAAGCTTGAAATCGACGCTGAGTAATTAGTTTTAAAAGAAAAGTAAAAGAAGGCGGCCAAGTTCTTGGCCGCCTTTTTATTTTTAATTATTTGCTGCCTGTTGAACGGGGTTTTGTTTCTGGTTTTGCCGCATTTTTTCTTGAACTTTGGCAAGCTCAGCTTTTAATTTGGCTTCTTTCTTTGCCAACTTTCGCTCCTGGTTTTCTGCCTTAACGGCATCGGCTTCTTGCTGAAGACCGGCAACATAAGGAATGATCAGATCGCGATTGCTTGCCGTAACATAAGATGATGAACCGTCAGAAAATACTGCGTAACACTGTGATCCATTAATGAAAACTCCCCGGACTCGGCAAGAAATAGCATCATTCATGGCCCAACCATAACCACGACTGAGAAAATCTTTGGGCGACTGACTTACAGATCCAAGACCGATGACCTGTGGCTCTTCAACTTTTTGTACAGGAGCAGGTTCTGCGGGGGCCGGCTGTAAAATTTCAGCCACATGTGTGCCCACGGGAATTGCTCCTACCTCTTCTTCTTTTACAGCGGCAGTTTTTAGTTGGGGCTCAGACTTACGGGCAGTAGAAACCCGGTGGGATGTTCTTTTTCGTAATGGGCTCTGAGGTTTTTCGCCACTCGTGATTGCAGGAGCCCCTGCTGATTTTGGCGAGGGAACTGTGTTCCCGTTCTTCGAACCGCAAGCGAAGATCATAGAAAGACCTAAACCCATTACCAATATCTTTGCTGTTTTCATGAACCGACCTCCAAATCGAGTATCCAAAAGTGATTTAAAACTACCGGTAAAATTCCTTTTGTCAGCGTGTCAAAATTTCAAAATTCAGCGTTTTTCTCTAGGAACTCCAATAAGAGCGCGTTACCCTTATGGAAACTCACACATCAATAAGGAGAGGTTTTTATGGCAGCCAAGTCTGACGATTCTTTTGAAGGTATTGGAAATCGAGAAATTCAGGCCCTCAAAGCTAAAGCAGAATCTCTCAAAAAAGACACCCAAGAATTTCTAAGTTCCGCCCGAAATCTTTCAAAACTTGGTCTTAAAGATGCGAAAGGTCTTGTGGACTTTGCAAAATCCAATTGGAAGGCTGTTCTTGGAGTGGCCGCAGCACTTGGTATTGGTGGAGCTATTTTAAAAAAGAGAAAAAAATCAAAAACCAAATCTAAGAAAAGAAAATCGACAAAACGAAAAACTAAATAAAATTTTTCAGTAAAGGAAAATAGAGGTCATTTTCTGGTTCGATCTTTATTTCTTCACTGGAAGTTTTTTCTGAATACTCTAAATCGGCGCCTAAAATAAGAGCTAGGGGAGTGCAATCATCGGCCTCACCCATGATGAAAACAGCCATAGACGCGAGAGAGTCGACTACATCAACGTGGGTAAATTTTAACTCTCGTCCGAAAATATCAGGGTGACCAATGAGTGATCGGGTGGCTTTGAAACCCCAATGGGCTAGCGAAATTCCCATGACCCCTCGCCTGAGGGGCATGGTGTGAGAGTCAGTGAGAATAACCGCGCAGTTTTTTAATTTAAACTCTTCTCTGAGAAATTTCCAAATTTTGTGAGCACTCTCATACGGGTTTTTTGGATAGAGAATATAGCCATTTTCTTCGGCATTAGATTCGTCGATTCCAGCAGAGGGAATAAGAATTCCATGTTTTATAGTGAGTTCGGCGCCAAACCCACCGGGACCAATATATTTATCTGACTCTGCTTTAACTAATTTATTTTTTGAAATTTCAGATTTGCTAATGGTCATTTTTTCAGCAAGAGAAATAATTTTAGAAGTTATGGCGATGACCCTTCCCTCTAAATTTTCACCACTCAAACTTTCTTTCAAGAAAGTGTAGATGTCGTCCCCTCTATGAAAAATTTTTGTTTTTATCGGAGTCACTGAAATTGTCTTTTTCACTTGGTTGACCTCCTATACATCATTTTCTTAAGTGGTAACTCTTTGGTTACACAATTGTCCAGTCAAAGGGACTTTAGAATTTTTTAGCCCAAAGGCTTGGTTAAGAAGGATTGCTTTTTTTTACCAAAGCATCGAGAATTTAACAAAGGGGAGTATCATCATGGTATCGACATCATTGAGGAAGTACGTAAGCGTTGCATTGGGAGTTCTCTTTTTCACCACCACAGTTTTTGCGGTAGAAAATTTTAAGGTTCCAGTGAGTAACCTTAGAGTTTACTCCCAACCATCAACTTTGTCGGCCGTGATCACCACGCTGAATATGGGCCAGACGGTTCAAGCGGGAAGTAACCCCGCCGGTGGTTTTAAAAAAGTGTTAGTTGTTGATAGAACTGGAAAAAAGAAAATTGGTTTTGTTGCTCTTGCCGACCTCCCCGGTGGTGGCGGAGGAGCCCGCGGAGTGATGGCGAAACCGGCTCCAACAAGTCGACGGACAACACGATCGGGTGGTGGCGGAGGCCTTCCTGGACGTTGGGCTTTTGGTCTAGTAGGTGGTCTTGCCTATGATATGGAAGGTGGAAGAAATATTACTGACACCAATAATGCGTTAGTCACTTCAAATGCTCTTACAGGAACGGCGCCCCAATTCGGTGGTTTTCTCTATGTTCCCTGGGGTTTGAATAAGGCTTTGAATTTCTATGCCTACTATAAATCTTCTACGTTGACTGGAACTTATCCTTCTTCTCAACTTCCCGGACAGACTCCTGCGATAAGTATCACGCAATCATTTCTTTCTTTAGGTGGACTCTTAGAACTCTACGTTGGGCGATCAAGTTGGTGGTTTGGCCCTGCTGTTCAGTTAGATTATGGTTTGAGTGCTTCAGCAACGCTTAATGGAACGGCATATACTTTGTCGACGAACCAATTTGTGGGCCTCTTTGCAGCCACTGGTTATGATATCGGTTTCACCGATACGATTTATATGACTCCGCAAATTCAATTTGGTGTGGATGTGAATGCGAGCCCCATGATCATTGAAGGGAACTTTCTCTTAAACTTCGCTTATCGATATTAGAGCGAAATACTTCCACCGATTTGAATAGTATTCCCATTGAAATCCATTGCTCCACCCGAGGGGCCGATAGCTCTTTGATATTGAAGAGTCAATTCTGTATCGCCATTCTCCGAATTCAAAAGATGGAATCGATTTAAATTAAAAGCGACTCCGGCAGTGCCCGCACCAAGAACGGTGCTCTGTGAAGTATTATAGGCATCGGGTCCTCGCTGAAAATAAGTCCATAGAGAGGGGCCAGCCATTAAGTAGGGAATAATTTTTTGAGTGTCTTTAAGATCCATACGATACACAGCGCTCAAATTAATGGGGACGAGGTGAAGAGCTGTAGTGGCTGTGTCTTGGTATTGGGAGTAAGAGTAGCCGATGGAACCTGACCATCCCCATTTTCCAAAACTCTGCCAAATAAAATGATTGAACTGAAAAGTGGCTAAAGGAAGATAATGATCAAAGTTATAATTCATGGTGTGCCCATTAGATGATGCCGACAAAGAAGAAGGTTGAACACCTCCAAATAAAAGTGTCGTAAAATTTCTAGATGTTTGAACAGGCGCTTGAATGGAATTCTCCTGGGGCAGACGCAATGTATTCCCTTCTTGGAGGAGATCCATCTGCTTACCCTTACTTACATCTTTAAATTCCGTTCGTGACTGAGCGTGGGCCATCGAGGCCACAAGGAGTGCGATTAAGAAAAAATTAATGCGCATAAGCCTTCTCCAAATCTATGCCCATGTTCTGACGTAATGTCAGAAGAGCGTTCAAATAACTAAATTGAGCCGTAATAAATTTTTGTTCGGCGTTGTAACGAGTTGTTTGGTTTTGTGTAACGTCGGTGACCGCCGCGATTCCCTCTTTATAACCTTTATTGGCAAGATCAAGGGCACCGCGAGCTTCTTTGACGGCTTTAACAGCAAATTCAAGTTGAACTTGAGTGCTTCTAATATTGTTCATGGCCTGTTCGATTTTTACGCGAAGACTATCTTTGTCAGACTGTAGTTGTTTTTCAGCGGCGTATTTTTGATCTTCGTAAGAACGGCGTTTTGAGACAGAACTTAATCCAGAAAAAAGTGGAATGGTGAGATTGAGACCAATTTGATAATATTGAGATGAACTATTCCACATATTTGGAACATCGGGAGACTGATAACCCCCTTTGCCATTGAGAAAGAGATTAGGCATATCAGTCGCAAGGTCTACATCTTTGTTGTAATCGACAAGAGCCACATTGAGTTTGTCTGTAATGATGGTCGGATTATTTTTTACCGCTGCATCGAGAGCTTGGTCTAAAGAGAGATCGCCGATGGGGTTAATTGTGACGCGATAACTTGTTTTTACGGGGTTACTCTTTGGTTCGCCCATATATCTATTAATATCCGCTTGAGCGTTAGCTAGAGAAGAAGCCGTATTTTCTGTGTCGAATAACGCCAAGCTATAGTTGGCTTGAGCTTGAAGTTTATCCATTTCTCTAGATCGACCAATGTGAGTGTAGTGATTTGTGATTTCAACAAAGGCTTTATTGATATCGCGATTTGACCCTGCCGCTTCAAGAGACATTTCCTGTTGAACGAGGGTGTAGTAAGCGGCGAGCAAACTTTGAAGAAGAGTTTGTTTTGCAGTGAAGAGAGATTGTCTTGCCAAATCTTCTTGAGTTTTAAATTGCCCAATGCCACCCGTGACTGCACCACCGACATAGAGTGGTTGTGAAAGGGTAAGGCCAGCTGTGTAGGTGTCGCTATTAGCACTGGTGACTGTTCCCGCCACATTTTGCGTCGATGTTGTTGTGGAGTTGGTTTGATTTGTTGCCGAGGCCACAGCATTAATTGTTGGAAACAAAGCTGCTTTGGCTTTTTCAAGATTCGCAGTGGCTGACTTTAGTGTCGCTTGGGCTTTTTGAACGTCAGGGCTATACTCAAGGCCTTTTTTAATTGCGCCCTCCATTGTTAAGTTTCCAACGGTGGGAGCAGTAGGCGCAGTGGCGCCCAAAGAAAATGATGAAGCAAGAAAAAGGGTTGAGATAATAAGTTGTCGTTTCATGATGATGTTCATTCTCCTATGGTTGACGTCTCACGAGTTTAAGATTTCCGGGATCACTACCACCTTGCACTCGGCCTCCCTCTAAAGTTGAGTGGTCCCCACTGGCCCACCAAATGGTAATTGTATCTTGAGCACAATTTTTTTCCGGCAAAACATTACAAGGGGTATTGGGTGGAGGAACTGTGTTGAGAGTTAAAATGCCACTGAGGCCATCATAACTTCCCTGACTGATCAGTCTTGGACTGCTCGAGCTTATACTAGTTGGGTTTTTTAAGAAGCAGTCTTTATCCAAGCAAGTATTAAAAGTGCCACTTACTTGTGGGGTGGCAATTGCAGACCCTGTTGTTACGTTATTAGACAGGGGCTCTATATTTGTTATATTGAGAGAAACTTGCACAATGTTGCCGTTGATGTAAGTCAGTGTTCCAGTATAAACACCTTTAAAAGGTAGATACTGAGCTTTGAGTTGTTGAAGTTGCGCTTCTCTTGTTTTCTGATCACGATCATAAGCGCTTTCTTCCGGACCGCATCCCCACAGAGCTAACAATGCGACCATTGCGACGAGCTTTCTCATTTTCTTCCTCCGGCTGCGCCAGTGCAGCTCCCAAAACTTTTAAAGCATCTATTATATATTTCTTGTTTTCGATACTCATATTCACAAAACGCTTGGATAAAGATTTTTGCCCGATAGACTTACATTTTCTGAAAAAACCAAGGCCACTTTCAGAAAGTGTAAGATTCACGTAACGACGGTCTTTGCGCTGTCTGTCACGAATGACGAGGTGGCGATCTTCTAAGATGTTAACCATGCGAGAAATGGCAGGAAGACTTACTCCAATCCATTCAGCAAGGTCGCGATGATTTGTGGGGCCCGATTCTAAACGGGCAAGAATTCTAAATTGTGGAATAGTTAAACCTTCCACAGCTTTTCTCATTTCACATCGAATGGTTTGCATGACCTTTGGAACTTGGGAAAAAATTTCTGCGGCCAGGGGTTCAGACTCCACAATTTCCACAGTTTTCTTTTTTGGCTTTTTGTCCTTTTGATTTGACACAAGATGTTCGTTTATTTTATCCATCTTAACTCTCACTACCCCTCAATTCTGCCTCGTAAAATCTTCAAAGACAGAACCCATTAGTTAACATTGTTAATATTTTACTAGCGTTCGAAAGTCAATTGATTTAAAAGTCTTTCACGTGAGGGAGGGTCACCCATGTTTAAAAAACTAATTCTTGTTTCGCTCGTTTTATTTTCCACAAATGTTTTTGCCGGCACTGACGGAATCTACGATGGAATAATTGATGTTTATCCCACAAAAGATTTTCCTGCTGGCAGAAAAGTTCCAATCACAATTTCATTAAAGCGATCAAAAATTGAAATGCCTCCCATTAACTCAGATAATATTTTTCAATATGAAACAAAAATTGAAGGTTCATTTGTTCTTGATCAAGAAGCGGGGCCATTTTTCTTTGCGAGCTCAGAGTATGATCCTTTGTCAGGAAATTTAACCCTGCTTTACGCGCGCGTAGGTTCAACAGGAGCGCCCAGTTCAATTCCTAACCTCACATTTGAATGTGTTCGTAAAATAGATCCTGATACAAAAAAAGTAACTTGTTCTGGTGAACTCACATCTCTTAAAGGTGCAGTAGGAAAATTTACTCTCACTCAAACCGAAACAGTATCGCGCCCCTTAAGTGTTACACCGAAATATGTTGGGGTATGGCAGGGTAATATGAATTATACAGATGCAGCCCTTCAGCTTGTAAAAACAATTATTCCTAATGCTACACAGACCATGCCTTACAATTTAAAATTAGTTGCGGGAACGGGAACAGCGACTAATCCTGATATTTATGAATTAGCGAGCACACCAATGAAAATTGGCATGGATTACATGAGTACAGATACAAACTTTATAACGACTTATTCGGCAGTTTATATTGATTATTTTAAAGGTGAGGCCTCACTTCAATTCATTAATGGTGGCCCAGGGGCTCCTCCTGCTTCAACCATGGCTTTAGATTTTCAGCAAGATGATGATTCTAAGAAAAATATGAGTATTAAAGGTAAATTAGTAGGCCAATTCGGAGATATGGGAACAGTCCAAGCGGGGAAAGTACAATGAATAAACTTTTTGTGATCTTATTTGGTGCCTTATTGACTTTTACATTGAGCGGATGTGGGGGAAAAGATTCTGCTCACGAGAGCACTCAAACTCCTCCACCTCAGATTGTGGTTCAACCGGGGTCTTCTCCCTCACCAACACCTGAGCCAACGGCTGACCCAGTGGCTATCGTACCTATAACAAAACCAATTCCTAAACCGGGAGTTAATCCTAAGCCCGGGACAGTTCCACCGAATCCAGTGACTGATCCTGGCCCAATACAAACAAAACCGGTTTGTGATTCATCGGGCCCTATCGGAACATACGCAGGCTATATCACCAAGGCTGATAAAACTCTTGTGCCCCTTCAGGTTACTATTGATATTAGAAAGGGAGGAACCACTCCGCTTAAAGCCACTCTTCAAATTGGACTCTTTGGCGGTGTTCAACTCACATCTCCTGACGGACAAACTGCTTTTTCTCCAGACGATGGAACTTTCACAGCTTCATTTGCACCTGCTTATGCTGGCGCAGCTCCTGTTGAATTATTAGGTAATATTGTTTGTGGTGTTTTTCAAAATGCTTACATTCATGGAAAGACTAATTATCCACTGACTTTGTCAAAAAATAGCAAATCACCTTTTGATAACACAGGTCCTGTTTTTAGGTATGGTGTGAGTTTCAAAGGGTCCAAGGATATTAAGGGGATTATGTCTATAAGTAATCAGGGGGGAAGTCTTGCTTCGGCAGATTTTAGTGATCTCCCGGTTATTCCCAATATTATTGCAGCCTTTCAATTTGACTCGTTTACAACGATTTTAACTGATTGGGTAAAATATGACCCGTTGACGGGAATGCTTCTTATCTCGATGGGTAATG
>Ga0207119_1023_pt1 | contig 25068 bp, 21 predicted proteins | sample Alteio_BWMinHeat_43_FD_153505 | JGI IMG/M metagenome (GOLD analysis project Ga0207119, IMG submission 153505) | Enriched cells from forest soil in Barre Woods Harvard Forest LTER site, Petersham, Massachusetts, United States -... | ecosystem: Environmental > Terrestrial > Soil > Temperate forest >... | reverse complement strand
TGTTCGGGCATGAAAAGGGAGCGTTTACGGGCGCGATCAGCCAAAAAATTGGACGGCTGGAGCTTGCGGATCAAGGTACGCTGTTTCTAGATGAAGTCGGAGACATTCCGATTGAAATTCAGCCGAAGCTGCTGCGCGCCTTACAGGAGCGTGAATTTGAGCGTCTTGGCAGCACCCACACGCGAAAGGTGAATGTGCGCCTGGTCGCGGCTACGAACCGTGATCTCGAAAAGATGATTGCGGATCGAGAATTTCGCAGCGACCTGTACTATCGGCTGAATGTGTTTCCCATCCGCATTCCGCCCCTGAGAGACCGCAAAGAGGACATTCCCCTGCTCGTCAGTTATTTCGTCCAAAAGTTCTCGAAGGAAATGCAAAAGGACGTTGAAGCGGTCCCCACGGCGGTGATGAAGGGGCTGACAGCCTGGGACTGGCCGGGGAACATTCGTGAACTTGAGAATTTCATTGAGCGCGCGGTGATCGTGACGCGGGGCAAGTCCCTTGAGGCGCCGCTCGGAGAATTGCGAAAGACGGACACGGATAAAACCACCCACGTTGTCCGCAAGGAACAGAAGCACATCGTTGAAGAAAGTAGCAGTTGGCGAATCGGCAAAAATGGCGTTGCTGAGGAGTATGCCAAGAAGCAGCGCGAAGAGATCATAGGCGTGCTTTCCGCATGCAAGGGGCGCGTCGGGGGTCCCGATGGTGCTGCGGTGCGCCTGGGAATGAATCGCACGACTCTCCTCTCTCGAATGAAAAAATTTGGCATCTACGCAAAGCAGTATGCTTAGCCTGCTGACGGCCACTTTGTTGTAGCCCCGGCCGTAGCCTCGACAGTTTCGACCTTTTCAACTTCTTCAACATCAACATTTTCGACTTCTCGCGGTCTTTTCCTGAAGATTCAACCGCTTACGATTCTCTAACTTTGGCGCGAGCGTTGCCTTTACCGCTTGTGTAAGAACGTAGGCAGGGAGGTAGCGCTATGTCACTGGTTCTCGTATTCATCCACAAGTGGCTCGAGTCGTTTCGGGTGCTGCGCTACCGCAACGGATTCGGAATCGTGGATTCAGTGCGCTACGGCTTTTGGCTGGCGCGCGGCTGAAGGTGAGGATGCATCATGGCTCGAATGGAAGCTTTGAACAGACGCTCGGATTTGCGAGCGCATTTGGCTAGGACACCCGGGAGCGAAAGCCTGCTAGAGGTCGACGCGTGGATGCCGAGTGAAGTTAAGGCCATCTCCCCGTTGGTGGACCGCTTGATGCGGCTCATCGAGGGATCGCACTGCATCACGGGAGAGGAACACGCCGTCGAACTCGCGCTCCGGGAAGCTCTGAGCAACGCAGTTCTTCACGGCAACCGCCTGGATGCGCACAAATTAGTTCACGTCCGCTGCCGCTGCAAGGTCCACAAAGGAATCTCGCTGATCGTCTCAGACCAGGGTCAAGGGTTTGATGCCGACGCCATTCCTGATCTCGGGGTTGTCGCCAACCTTGAGGTGGATCACGGACGTGGCATCCAGCTCATGAAGGCCACGATGGATGAGGTCTCGTTCCAACAGGGAGGCACCGAGGTTCTCATGTGCAAGAGGCTAGCTCGCAATCCAGGAGTGGGTCCCCAGAGCGACTCATGTGGTTCATAGGAGGCATTTATGGAGACGCAAGAACGAATCGGCACGTGGAACATTTGGGCTGTCATTCTCCTTTCCTGGATTGGGTTTTTCCGTGCGCTAGCGCTCATGTTCAGAGCTACCGGCTGCAATCGCAGCAGTAAAGCGGGAACTCAGAGCGTGGATATCGTCGCTGAATCCGCCACTGCCACATGCACGTGTGGCGTATAGCTTGGCAGTCTATTTTTTTGCGATTTTTACAAATGCGGCTTTTAGCGGGGCTCGGGCCGCGACCGAATTTCTTCATCTAGTTAATCCCAAAGTACATCGTCGGTATGTGACTCCGCTGCATTCGGTCAGCATTTCCAGAACGGATGCCTTTGGATTATCCCGATCGTCTCGGCTTTCAGCGGAACACGTTCGCCAGGTATTCGTGGCGCAACGTATTCGGCATGAATACCAGTGGAATTCGCGACGTGGAACGGAAAAACTGAATCAATTTGTAAGTCTGTGCCAGCGACAGTTTCGACCCTTTCAACTTTTTCAACATCGACACCTTCGACTCCTAACGGTCTTCTCCTGAAAATTCAGCGACTTACAGTTCCGCACGTTTGGCCCGGGCCTTGCCCTTATCCGATGCGTAGCGAAAAGGCGGTTTTCAAGCTGGGCTCGCCTTTCGCTGCCACATAGCTGATCAGGAGGCTCGCTATGAAGCACAAAGCAGAACCCACTATCGCTTGCGTCAATGATCCTGCAGGCGAACGAACGCTCGTTGTCGCCGCCAAGAACGGAGACGAACAGGCGTTTGAAACCCTGTTTAAACGTTACCAGCGAAAGACCCTCGCAGTTGTGCTGCGGTACACACGTGTGGTGGAGGACGCGGAAGACATCGTTCAGCAAAGCTTCTACAAGGCTTTCGTGCATTTGTGCCAATTCCAGGGAGAATCCTCCTTCTCCACCTGGTTGACACGCATTGCCATCAATGAAGCGCTCATGTTCCTGCGACGCATTGCTGCGGTGCGCGAGGTATTGATCGACGACACTCGTGACGCGGAAAGTGCGGACAGTTTGGGCATACCCGACTCAAATGCCGACCCGGAAACCCGCTGCTCGCAGCGAGAGGAAGCCCGGATTCTCTCGCAGGCGGTTCGGAATCTGCGTCCGGCGCTGCGCACAACAATCGTGTTGAGGGAACTTCGTGAGTTATCTACGAGCGAGACGGCGCGTCGCATGGGGCTCTCGGTTGGCACAGTCAAAGGGCGCATATTTCGAGGGAAGCGGCAGCTCCGCCAAAAACTACGGTCTTGTCTGAAGACCAATGCGAAGTCCGGGGACATCACCAGGAATCTTCCGCAACCTCACCTCTGCGATGCTTCCGGTTTCTGAGGAAAACGCCATGTTGAAGATCAGCTTTAGCGAAACATCTGCGGAAGAGAAATGGATTCTAGCAGGCCGCCTCAGTGGGGCTTGGGTTCGAGAACTAAAGGCGAGCTGGAAGAAGAACCACCAAACCGACAAGAAACGTGCGTGCATCGTGGACCTGAACGAAGTCACATTTATCGACAAGACTGGCGAGAGACTGCTGCGCGCGCTGCGCAATGAAGGTGCGCAGTTCATCTCGGGCGGTTGCTATGTCCGGCACATTGTTGAGCGGCTAAAGGTCCGGCGGAAACGCAAGACTTCCAATCTGCTAGCTTCCTTTCTTCTCGTGTTCTTGTTGGTCCTGTTCGACACAACAGCAACGAGGGCGCAAAGCACAACAGTGCTGGGAAGCGTGCCGAGCGGTCCAGCAACCGACCAGGTAGTCCAGCTGACTCTCCGCGACGCCATCAAGATGGCCTTGCGCTACAACCTCGGAGCGATCGAAAGCGGACAAAACGCTCAGATTGCTCGCGGTCAGCGGCTACTAGCGCTTAGCAATCTGCTCCCGCAGGTAAGCGCAGGCGCCTCGGAGAACGTCCAGCAGGTGAACCTCGCGACCTTCGGGTTCAACAAATTTAATATCGCAGGAATTCCCAATGTTGTTGGACCATTCAGCTACAGCTCGGTGGACGGAAGCGTCAGTCAAACCCTCTTCAGCTTCGAATTCATCCAGCGGTTCCGCGCAGCGCGCACCGCTGAACAGGCCGCCCAACTGAGCTATCAGGACATCCTGGATGTGGTCACGCTCACGGTCGGCAACGCCTATTTGCAGATCATCGAGGCAGACTCTCGAATTAAGGCGCAGGATGCCCAGGTACAGAATGCGAGAGCTCTTTACGATCGGGCAGTCGATCAAGTGCAGGCGGGTACTGCTCCACGAATCGACGCAACACGCACCGAAGTTCAGTTGCACACGGAGGAGTACAACCTAAGCATCGCACGCAACAATTTTGAAGTGGCAAAACTAGCCCTTGGACGTGCGATCGGACTCCCGCTCGGCCAACAGTTTGAGCTTGCCGACACACTCCCCTATTCCGACATCGCTCCACTCACTACCGACGAAGCGCTAGACATAGCGTATAAAGCACGCAGCGATTTCCGTTCAGCGCTCGGCTCCCAAAAGGCCGCCGCGCAGACGCTTTCGGCCACTAAAGGCGAACGATATCCCGTCGTAGCCGTGAACGGAGACTACGGCAACATTGGGCCAACGTTTGGCCACTCGCATGGCGATTTCACTTTTCAGGCTGGGATAAGGGTTCCGCTTTTCACCGGCGGACGGATCAAAGGGGACATCACGCAAGCGCAAGCTGAATTGCGCCAGCGTAAGGCCGAAACAGAAAACCTTCGGGGCCAGATCGACTATGACGTGCGAACGGCCTTTCTCAATCTCAACGCGGCCAAGGAACAAGTCGCGGTTGCGAAACAGAACGTCGAACTTGCCAATGAGAGCCTTGCTCGGTCGAAAGACCGCTTCACCTCAGGAGTAACCGACAGTGTTGACGTGGTCCAGGCCGAGCAGGCTCTCGCCAGCGCCAACGATCAATACATAACCAGCCTCTACAACCACAACTTCTCAAAACTTTCGCTGGCTCGTGCACTCGGAGTAGCGCGCACGAATTACGAACAATATCTAGGAGCAAAGTAATGCCGGACAAGAATGGTGCGCAAACCATGGAACCTGATGAAAAGCTGACAATTGATCTTGCGGAGGATAAAGCCGGTTCACCGTCGAAAGAGAGAACCGACAAACCCTCAACAAGCCGGCGCAAGAAAGTCCTCGTGATTTCGGCTGTGGTCGTGGTTGCCATCGTAGCCGCCTATTTCGCGTGGAATGCTTTTCGTTACGAAGACACCGACGATGCGCAGATAGACGGGCACATCATGCCCTTGAGCGCACGCATCAACGGCCAAGTTCTCAAAGTGAATTTCGTCGAGGGCCAGTTGGTTCATGAGGGCGACGTGCTCGTGATCATCGATCCCGAAGATTACAAGATTGCCGTGGTTCAGGCCCAAGCAGCACTGGAGGACGCGAGGGCCAGCGCCACGAGTTCCCACTGGAACGTGCCAATCACGTCTGTGACGGTCCAAAGCAATCTCGATTCGGCGCAGACCGCCGTGGTCAACGCAGAGGCGGGGCTCCAGGCAGCCGAGCAAAACCACGAGTCGGCTAAGGCCGCGCTGACTCAGGCCGAGGCTAATGCTGTCAAGAGTGATGCAGACCTCGAACGCGCCAAACAACTCGTGGCGAAAGAAGATATCTCCCGCCAGCAATACGATCAGGCGGTCGCGACAGCAACGGCAAACCGGGCCGCAGTCACTTCGGTGGCCGCCGCACTGCTTGCTGCGGAGCAGGTCGTGCGTCAGGCGGAAGGGAAACTCTTGCAGTCCAAGGCGGACTTGCGCAGTGCGCAAACCGCGCCGCAACAGGTATCCCTGAGGCGTGCCCAGGCGGACGCCGCGGATGCGCAGGTCGACCAACGCCGTGCTCAATTGGCCCAAGCGCAGCTGAATTTCAGCTACACCATCATTCGCTCGCCGGTTACGGGAATCATTGGAAAGAAGAGTGCTGAAGTCGGTCAGAACGTGAGTGTCGGCCAAGAGATGCTGGAAGTTGCGCCACTCGATGACGTCTGGGTTACCGCCAATTTCAAGGAAACGCAACTCGAGCATATGCGACCTGGGCAGCGCGTGAAAATCAGGGTGGATGCCTATGGGCGTACTTGGTACGGACACGTGTCCAACATGGGCGGCGGCACGGGGTCGGTTTTTAGTCTGCTGCCTCCGGAGAACGCGACGGGCAATTACGTGAAGGTCGTGCAGAGGGTGCCAGTGCGGATCGATTTCGATCGCACTGAGGGGGAGGACTTCAACAGAGAGGGACTTTTGAAGCCGGGATTGTCAGTCGAGCCGGATGTGAGGGTTCGATGAGCGCATCCGGTTCTGTTGCCGGCGATGAAGCGGTCTGGCAGCCAAAGGTCAATCCGTGGATCATCGGCGTCGCGGTTTCGCTGGCTGCGTTCATGGAGGCGCTCGACACCAGCATAGCGAACGTGGCACTTCCACACATCGCTGGCAGCATGGGTGCGAGCAATGATGAGAGCACGTGGGTCTTGACCAGTTACCTGGTGTCGAACGCCGTTGTGCTTCCGATCAGCGGCTTCCTCGTCGGCTGGCTCGGACGCAAACGTTTCTTTCTGATGTGCGTCACCTTTTTTACGGTTAGCTCGTTTTTGTGCGGCGTCGCGCCGAGCCTCGGACTGCTGCTTCTTTTCCGAGTGCTGCAAGGCGCCTTCGGTGGAGGACTGCAGCCGATGACGCAAGCAATCCTCGCGGACACTTTCCCTCCGGAGAAACGCGGATTGGCCTTCGCATTGTATGGAATCACGGTCATCTGTGGCCCCGCAATTGGTCCCACTTTGGGCGGCTGGATTACGGATAACTATTCCTGGCGCTGGATTTTTTATATCAACGTTCCAGTGGGAATTCTGGCTGTCTTCCTGGTTTCTCAGCTACTCGAAGATCCACCCTACTTGTCCCGTCTGAAAGCTACCATTGCGAAATTCGACTACATTGGGTTTGGCCTACTCGCCGTCGGCGTAGGTGCTCTCCAGGTTGCGCTCGACAAGGGACAAGAGGACGACTGGTTCGGGTCGCGTTTCATTACCACGCTGATCATTATTGCCGCCGTGGGTTTGGTATCCCTCGTTATCTGGGAGTGGCGCCACAAGGAACCCATCGTGGATGTCCGTCTCTTCAAAGGATTTAATTTTGCGAGCTGCAATCTAATGATGTTCGTGCTTGGCGCCGTTCTGTTCAGTTCAACCGTCCTTCTTCCCCAGTTTTTGCAGACGCTCATGGGTTACACGGCGCAAAAGGCCGGCATGGTCATTTCGATGGCGGCTATTCTTCTGGTTTTCCTTCTACCGTTTGTCGGGCGCCTCGCCGGACGTTTTCAGGCGCGGCACCTTCTCGCTTTCGGCTGGATCGCACTCGCTGTGGCCATGTATTTCTCATGCAAGCACATCGATCTACTCATCAGCTTTCGTTCTGCCGCGTGGATGCGCATTTGGCAATATCTCCCGGTGGGATTTTTATTCGTCCCGCTCACGATGGCTGCCTATGTCGGCCTGCCGGAGTCGAAAAGCAACGCTGCCGCCGGTTTGATCAACTTCACTCGCAATATCGGGCAGAGCGTAGGAACCTCGGCTGTGACTACTTTGCTTGCACGCCGAAGTCAATACCATCAGTCCGTTCTCGCCGAGTACACACGCTCTCATCAGTTCGATGCGGCCGTCGCAGGCTTGGCGAGCCGTCTGACACATGTCGGTTTGAGCATCCGCTCCGCTCACCAACAGGCGCTTGCCAGAATGTACAGCGTGGTGATGGCACAGGCTCAAGCGCTCTCCTACGTTGATATCTACTGGCTGCTTGCGGTGACTTCCGCTTTGATGTTCCTTTTGTGCTTCCTGCTAGCCAAGAACGAACCCGGCAAGGGCGGCCAGGTTGCTGTCCACTGAGCGAGCCTATGCCTGACGCAAACATCCAAACTCCGCAATGGCTCTCCCAAATGGAAAATATTTTGGAAGAACTCAACGAAGGTGTAGCCATCGCAGACGACCACCAGCGGCTGATTTTCGCCAACGAAGCCTTGGTGCGGCTCTGGTGGTATGATCGTGCAGAAATCCTGGGCCGCACTCCCGATGCGATCTTCCCGGCGGAAGATCTTCCGTTCATCATGCGACAGCACGAATGGGATCTGCGCTACGGCCGTCATCGTTATGAGTTTTATCTTCCACGCAAGGATGGCCAAAAGATTCCCGCGATCTTCAGCGGACGTGTTATTGAGGGTCGCGACGGACACAAGTATCACCTCGTGATCGTAACCGACATTACTAAGCAGAAGGGTGTGGAGCAGCAGCTTCGGGAAACGAACTCGCTTTTGGAGGACCGCCAGCGGGAAATTGAGGCTGACCTCGCTCTCGCCTCGCGCGTACAACAATCACTCGCACCACGGAGCTTGGTTTGGAACGATCTCTGCGTAGAAGCCTACTACAGTCCGGCACGCACCATCGGTGGTGATTTCGGCATTGTGCTTCCGCATGGCCGCGACACACTCAGTGTCATGGTCTGCGACGTTACGGGCCATGGTATCGGCCCGGCCCTTCTGGCCAATCGGATTTACTCGGAAATCTTGCACGAAGCCGAACCCGCGTCTAGCCCCGGCAGGTTGCTGCGGCATATTCATGAATTCGTGTACACCCAGATCGCAACTGACGGTTTTTATCTCACTATGGCTGCAGGACATTTCAGTCGGCGCGGACGTCGCTTGACTTTTGCCTCTGGCGGCCATCCGCCGGCAATGCTCGTCTCGGACCGCGGTCTTCGCCTGCTCGAATCCCAGAATGGCATAATCGGCTGCCTATCGGAGATCGCTCCGTCCGAGTCCGCGGAGGAAATCGACCTCGATTCCGGTGACAGGCTGGTTCTCTACACCGACGGACTGGTGGAAGTATTCAACACCGCCGACGACATGCTCGGCGTGGACGGCCTTGCACACTTAGTGCTCCAAGCGGCAAAGCTGCCACTCCCGGAAATGCGAAAAGCGATCGTCGAGGGCGTTCGCGCGTGGAGGCATGGACCCTTAGCTGACGACGTTTCTCTCGTCATCGCCGAAGTTCGTTAATGTCCTGATGCATTAACTGTGGCTCACATTCTTTGACTCGTCTGGTCAATGAAAACTAAACCGGCGACAGTGGCCCAGTTGGGTTCACTCAGCGATTGTTTGAACGATGACCTTATTTCGTGAAATCGGCACCACGGTTCTGCTGGTGATCCTTACGCTCTGGCTGCAGTCTGCCGGGCTCGCGGCGCTAATATTTTGGGTCAGACGCGCTGTAGCCGGTGATCTCCACAAACTCGGGCCGTTTCGCTCTACCGCGCTGGTGGTGCAACTCACAGCCGCGGTGATCGTTTTGCACGGTGTATTAATTCTATTCTGGGCCGGTTGCTATCGCTGGCTTTGCTTACCTACCTGGGAATCTGCTCTTTATTTTTCGGCCAGCAGCTATGTCACCGTGGGGTATGGAGACTTGGTCCTGCCGTCCAACTGGCGTATGTTGGGGCCGCTCGAGAGCATCATCGGCGTGTTGATGTGCGGAATATCCGTGAGCGTTCTCTTTGCGACAGTCACCCGGCTTGTCAGCCGCGAAGGACGAACGTTGCATTGATTTACGGCCGGTGCATTGGGTCAAATCGGCGTTCCCGGACAACTGGGTATTAACCTCGACATGTCCCGGTTGCCAACGACACATCCAGAATTCTCGCAGCCCTCTGCGAAGTCGCTCTGCAGGCTATATTTGCGCACAGGTTCTCACCTCTGGCTTGTGAGCGAAGTTGATTGGTCCTAATCAGTACCGACAAACGCCCTTGTATTGCCGGCCGTCCTTGCGGCTCCCTTGAACAGTTCTTCAGATCGCAGTTGTGCGGCAACGTTAGCCCTGCAAGGCAGCCGGGCGTGCGGAATATGGAATTTGCACAGGATGTTCCAGCCGCGCAACTATCACTTTGAGCAATTCCCCAAATTTATCAACCGACGTACGCTTGACCTGCGAATCTCCCGGCGGCTAAGTTGGCTCCGCTCGAGTTGGGTGGGGTTCTTGTTGTGGGTCGGTGTCTCTTTGCCTCCGCTGCCTCTCACCTGATTGCGAGCCTGTGGCGCTATCTCAGATTATAAAGGTGACCGATGAACTCCAGAAAGAATGTCCTGGCAGTGTTGGCGGTAATTCTCGGCATAGGGATGCTGATTTCGGGCTGCGGAAGCAGCAAGCCGCCAATCGCAATCGCGCTTGGTCCGAGCGGAACCCAGAACGCGGCTGCGGGTCAGACCGTGAACATCACGGCTACGGTTACCAATGATCCGAAAGCAGGTGGAGTCGGCTGGAGTTTGAGTGGTCCCGGTACGTTGAGCGCGCAGACCACCTCCTCCGTCACTTACACTGCGCCCTCGCCGATCACGGCGAACGCCACAGCAACGGTTACGGCGACCTCTCTTTCGGACAGCACAAAAACCGCCGCGTTGACGATCAACTTGCAAGCCGTTTCGATTGCCCTCACGCCGAGCACCGCGCAGACGGACGAACAAGGGAAAGTTACCGGCGTAACGGCGACGGTCTCAAATGATCCCCTGACCAAGGGTGTGACATGGAGCCTTTCCGGCGCGGGCGCGTTGAGCGGGCAGACCGCGACTGCCGTTACCTATACTGCCCCCGCGAGTATCACGACCGCTTCGGCTGCAACCATCACCGCAACGTCTGTGTTCGATGCCACTAAAACCACCACGCTGACCATCAATCTTGTTCCTCCGCCCTCCGTTACCACCACTTCGCTCACGGCTGGCACTGTCGGGACCGCCTACTCTGCTACCCTCGCGGCTGCCAACGGCGTTGCACCCTACACTTGGAGTGTGACGGTCGGAACGCTTCCGGCCGGACTGACTCTCGCCGCCGGCACTGGCGCCATTACCGGCACGCCCACGGCATACGGTACGTCCGGCTTCACGGTTCAAGTGAAGGATGCGAACAATTTCACGGCTACTGCGGTGCTCAGCATCAAAATTAATCCCGCGCCGGTAGCGATCTCGACGACTTCTTTGCCGAACGGCATCGTCAATAGTCCAGGCTACAGCGCGACTCTGCAATCCACTGGCGGAGCGACACCCATCACTTGGGCAGTGACCGCCGGTGCGCTTCCTACAGGTCTGACGCTGGCTGCAAATGGCGCAATCACCGGCACACCCACGACCGCAGGGACTTCCAATTTCAGCGTTACAGCTACGGATTCGAGCACGCCCGCGCTTACAGCCACGAAGGCATTGAGCATCACCATTGTTCCCGTGCTTTCGATCACTACGTCTTCACTTCCAAATGGCGTTACCAGCGCAGCTTATACCGCGACGCTGCAATCCACGGGCGGAGTAGCGCCTATCACTTGGACCGTCTCTATCGGCTCGCTGCCAGCAGGACTCACTCTGAACCCCGGTACTGGCGCAATTAGCGGCACACCCACCGCTGCCGGCACATCGAGTTTCACTGTCCAAGCTGCCGATTCCGGCACGCCCCAGCAGAAGGTGACGAAAGCACTGAGTATCACCATCGTCCAGCAACTGCTTATCACTAATGCATCGCTCCCGACAGGCGCCGTGAATTCCATCTACAGCGCGACCCTGCAATCAAGCGGCGGGACCCCCGCGGTAACCTGGGCGGTCACCGTCGGCACTTTGCCCGCAGGCCTGACTTTGAATGCGGCCACTGGGGCGATCACCGGCACGCCAACAACTGCTGGAATGTCAAGTTTCACGGCACAGGCGACCGATTCCGGCACGCCGCAGCAGATTGCGACAAAACAGTTCAACATCATCATCAATCCCGTGCTCGCGATTTCCACGACATCTCTGCCGAGCGGCACGGTTGGAACGGTATATAGTCAATCCTTGCAGACCAACGGCGGCGGCATCTCGCCGATCGCCTGGAGCATTACTCTCGGCTCACTTCCCCCTGGGCTGACCTTGAATGCCGGCTCAGGCCTCATCAGCGGTACACCGACAACTGCCACAGGGAGCCCATTCAATTTCACCGTGCAGGCCGCGGACTCGGGAACGCCTCAGCAGACCTCCTCGCAGGCGCTGAGCATTTCGATTGCAACAGCGCCGCTATCGGTCGCTACAACCGGCCTGCCCAACGGGGTCGTTGGCCAGAGCTATAACAGCGCTATTCTCCAGAGCGCCGGCGGAAATCCGCCGGTCACATGGACCATCTCCGTTGGCGCCCTCCCAGCAGGGTTGACGTTGAACGCGAGTACGGGTGCCATCACTGGCAGTCCTACCACGGCGGGCACCACTACGTTTACCGTCAAGGCGACGGACTCCACCATACCTACTGCGCAAACGGCAACCAAACAGCTCAGCATTCAGGTAAATCCAGTTCTTTCGATTACCACTGCGTCTTTGCCGAACGGCATCGTAGGCACCGCCTACAGCGCCACGCTTCAATCGAGCGGCGGCGCCACGCCCATCACTTGGAGTGTTAGCTCCGGTTCGCTGCCACCTGGGCTGTCCTTGGTTCCAGGCACAGGCGTTATCTCCGGCACCCCAAGCACCAACACAGGGAGCCCGTTCAATTTCACCGTGCAGGCGACGGATTCCACCACGCCCACGGCGCAGACCACCACGGCCAACCTGAGCATCACCGTCACAGTGGCAACGCTGACGGTCACTACGACATCGGGTTCGCTGCCTTCTGGCACCGTAAGTAGCGCCTATCCTAATACTCAGCTGAACGCCAGCGGCGGCATTCCGCCCTACACCTGGCTCCAAACCGGTGGCACTCTGCCCCCTGGCTTGAGCATCAGCACTTCCGGTGCGATCAGCGGCACACCGACATCGGCGACGGGCAGCCCGTTCAGTTTCACCGTGCAGGTCACGGACTCCGCCACGAATACCGCCACCGCAACCCTCAGCATCACTGTCAGCACGGTGGCCGCTTGCACCTCCGGCGGTAGCGAATCCCTCTTGAACGGGCAGTACGCCTTCGTGCTCAAGGGCTTCGACAATGGAACAGGAGCCGGAGAAACCAGTCCGCAGCCCGCGCTCATCGGCGGCGTCCTCACCTTCAACGGCAGTGGCGGGATCACCGCGGGCGCCATTGACATGAACCTTAACTCTGGCGTGCAGACGAACCTGCCTGTAACCTCAGGTTCGTCCTCCTACCACGTCACTTCCGATCAGCGCGGCTGCATGGTGGTTACCACCTCGGCGGGTACGCAGAACTACCGCTTCTCGCTTGGAAATATCACCAGCGGCGTGGCCTCCACGGGACATGTCATTGGCTTCGACACCACCGGACCGTTCACCACGGGCATCATGCGCAAGCAGACTCCCGCGGCCTTCGGCACGGGCTCCTCACAAGTTTCGGGCAACTACGCCTTCGGCGTTTCTTCCGCCCAGAATACCGCTAACACTAATAACGGTGTTTCCGGCGGCAGCTTTGGGGCAGTCGGCCAATTCATCTTCTCCGCTGGCTCGGTCACCGGAGGCGAAGTGGACTTCAACAACAACGGCCAATTGGACGGCAGTTCGTCGAATACCAACTGGCCGGCTAGTCCCGTCGGTTTCAGCAGCGGCAGCTACACCGTCTCCAGCACGAATGGCCGCGGCACGCTTTCGTTCACGCCTAATGTAACAGGCGCCACCACCGTGACCACCGTCATTTACGTGGTTTCCTCGACGGACGTACTTGTCCTCGATACGGATCCCCAGGCGACCAATAGCATCTTTGCAGGAGAGATGTTGCAACAGTCCGGCACGCTCTCTGGCACACCCCTGTCCGGCAATTACGTTGGGTATCAGTCCGGGCTCTCAACAAACTGCGGGGCCCCGCCCTGTAGTGCAAGTCGCACCACTCTGCTCCTCCTCAACGCCTCGGGCAGCAACATCACCGGGAACCAATGGAGGAACGACGCCGGCGCCTTCCAGTTCAAGGCCATTGGGTCGGGCATCACGTATTCCGCTACCGCGCAAGGAAGGGTGATAATTCCATCCAGCCCCGGCAACAATCCGCCGATGTTTTACCTGGTGAACGCGAATCAGGCGTTTTTCCTGAACCAGGGCAGCAGTGTCGAGTCAGGCTTCTTCCAGTCCCAGACCGGAGGCCCTTTCTCCAATTCTTCCGCCAGCGGAACTTACGCTTTTGGAGAGATTGATCCCCAAGTCGCTAATTCTAGCGATAACCTCGGCGTGGCCAGCTTCGCCTCTCCCAACATCAACGTAACCGACGATCAGAACGGCAGCGGTGGTCAGAACCTGGGTCAGTCACAGAGTTTCACCTACTCTATTGACTCGACAGGCTTGGGCACCATCCCGTCGAGTGGCTCGAGTTGCACGATTTCAGCATCTTCGACAACTTGCCAGACCATCATCTTCATCATTTCGCCCACAAAGGCGGTCATCATGGATACCCAATCATCGAACCCGAAAATCCAGCTCGGGGACAAGTAAGAATGGAGAACTGTTCGACCGTGCCAAGCTTAATTACAATTGCCTGATTTCGGTAAGATAGGCAATTCAACCCGAGACCATTACAAGACGCACGAAACAAACTCGATAAAAGCGACGCTCCGAATTCCGGAGCGTCGCTTTTTTATATGTGCCGAACCTCCCAATAAACGCGGAAAGTCCGAGGCTTCCTGAGGAAGCCTTGTTCGGCCAGTTCGTCGCAGGTTTTACGAATGTCGGCGTTCACCCCGAACACCTCGTGCAGAACGACGACGGCGGAAGCCGGCAAAGTCTTCGGTCGCGCGATATAAGCGCCAAACGCGCCGTCCCGGCCTTCTATGGTGATGCGATCCTTCATTGTGTTCTCCTCAGGCGGCGTTCACCTGGGCCTCCGCCGGTGTCGTCAGGATCGGCAGAGGCCCTGCTCTCGAGCGAGCCGGTTTCAGCATCGCGGCCACGGGCTCGGCTAAAAAAGCCCTTGATCAAAACTGCAGGCTATTAATGGGCGGGGGTAGAGGTCGCAGCCTCTTCGATGAGCTTGGCCGTTTCCTTCGCGTGAGACATGTAGGCCACATGACTGGCATTCACCTCGACCGTCTTGGCCTTGGCCCGCTTCGCCATCATGCGCTCCTGGTCCGGATTGATCGAGCGGTCTGCGGTGGCCACCATGTACCACGTCGGCTTGGTCTTCCACGCGGGATTCGAAACCTTATGGGTGAACGAGTCGGTGGAGATCGGCACCTGCGATATAGCCATGTAGTGGGACTCGGCGGCGGGAATATCCGCGGCGAAGTCGGCCGCGAAATGCGTCTCGTCTATCCACCAGTTCCCGTTGCTGTCCGGCTTGAATGCCTTGGACGCTTGCGGCAGGGCCTGTTCGATCGACGCACAGCTGTCACCTTCGTCGAGTGCAAATGCGGCGATGTAGACCAGTGCCGCAACGTTCGCATCATTGCCGGCCTCGCTGATGATGGACCCGCCGTAGCTATGGCCGACCAGGACGACCGGCCCGCCCATGGCGTCGATGGCGGCCCTCGTGTACTTTTGGTCGTCGGCGTAGGAGGTCTCGGGGGGCTGCGCTACCGACACCGTGTAGCCATCCTTCTCGAGGATCTTGGCGACGGCTTCCCAGCCAGAGCCATCGGCGAATGCACCGTGCACCAGAACCACGTTCTTGATGCCGGTTGGCGCCGCCGCAGCAACTCCAACAGTCCTCTCCAGTAGCAGAGTCGCGCCCATCAACAAAGCGGCGAGCGTGATAACCCCGTAAATCTTCTTCATGATCATTCTCCTCTCTTAGTTACAGCTTGAATGAATCATCCAAGTTCCGGATGGTCTTTCGGTTGCCTTCTTTCCTGCTGCATCCATTCCCTGATGTAAGGCGAACAGTGCAGGATCGAAACCCCTGCCGACTCACACGCGTTTAGAAAACGAACACCTTCGATATCCACCAGATCGAGTTCCTCCAGATTCAACGTGACGCGTGGTCCGCCACGCTCGACCTCAGACTTCAACTCATCAAGGTGCTCAGATCGAAGCTGCCCGCTCAGACAAATCCGTCTGCCGCGCTTGTCAGCAACCTGTCTGATCTTCAGCGTCATGGTCTCTGCTCTGAAGAACAGCCGAACAAATGCAATAACCCAGCCATTCAAGATCGCAACGAGTCTGTGACTCGGTAAACCTCGACTTCCTCGTGAGATCCCCCGTACCGGGAGAGTCTACTGTTTGCCTGGAATCCGAGCCGGGGGAGCCTACGATTTCGATACGGCAACACCACTACCGAGAGACCAATCCTCCAAGCCTGAGGTCATGTCGAGACGGACGAAGACATCGTCACGCGCAATTCCCGGCGAGGCAGCAAGTTTGTCCGAAAGACGCGCCATGAAGTCCGCTTTTTCGCCCCGACGCCGCGCGTCTGACTCGATGTTGATGATCACGAAATCTCCCGAGCGAGACCCTTTGATCCCGAAGTGACGATCGTAGATAAAATCGCTCGGCTCAAGTTGCTCTATGATCTGGAACGTTTCGCCCTCCGACTGTTGATAAGCCTCGACGAGCGCCTCGTATATGCTGTCTGACATCTTCTTGATATAGTCGGGCGACTTCCCCTTAATCATCGTCACACGTACCAGTGGCATGAGAATCCTCCTTATTGCTGTCCCTTGCGGTTAGCCCTTTGCGCCGGCGGTTCAGCCCACGCTGTATCCAGAGTCTGGTAAGGCAAGGTCGGCGCTTGCCCAAGCTAGCATCGATCTCCAGATCTTGAGAGTCATGCGTCTCTGGTCCGAGGCACACCCTTACGAATGCAACAACTGGGCCATTCACAACTCCTTGCAGGAATGGAAGTTGCAGTTGAGCGAAGTCCTTAATTTTCAGGAATTCCTATTTGATGAGGAAAACGCGGTAGGCCTGAAGGCTTTGGGGGGGTCAGTCAGCCTGCGGGACTTTGAATCGATATTTGTTAATTTTCAACCGCTTGATCTTCGAGTCGAGGGTCCGTGCCAGCAGTCCTAGTTTAGCTGCCGCACCTGCGGGCCCTGAAATTCGGCCCTGGCTTTCTGCCAGGGCGGCTTCAATCATTTCCTTCTCCTGCCTTACGAGGGCGCCATCCAGCGTAGCGGGCCGCGCTGGATTTTGGCTTGGTTCTCTCTTGAGCCATGTCTGGTCCACATCTAAGGTGTCATCCTCGCTGAGGATTACGGCGCGCTCGATTACATTTTGTAGTTCACGAACGTTCCCCGGCCAGCCATATGCCTTAAAAAGCTCGAGTGATTTCTTTTCGATGGTTCTGAACTTCTTTCCGGCCCTCTTTCCAAAGCGATCGATGAAGTACTCAACCAGCAAAGGGATATCAGCTACTCGCTCGCGCAATGGCGGCATCTGGATAGGCACGACATTCAGCCGGTACAGGAGATCCTGGCGAAACTGGCCTTCAGCAACAAGCGCGTTCAAATCGTGATGCGTCGCCGCAACCACTCTCACGTCGACCGGAATTGGCCGGCTGCTGCCAACGCGTTCGACTTCACGTTCTTGCAGAACTCGCAACAGTGCAATTTGAATTTCCGCAGGTAAGTCGCCGACTTCGTCGAGAAAGATCGTGCCGCCGTTGGCCGATTCAAAGCGCCCCATGCGGCGTTGCGTCGCGCCCGTAAAAGCGCCTTTTTCGTGGCCGAAGAGTTCCGACGCAATTAAAGAAGGCGGGATGGCGGCGCAATTCACGCCGATGAATGCTCGATCAGCGCGCTTTGATCGCTTGTGGATTGCACGAGCAATCAATTCTTTTCCAGTGCCCGTTTCTCCCAGAATCAACACGGTGGAATCGGACGCGGCCACCTTGTCGACCTGGCGAAGCACCTTTCGGAGTGCTTCCGAGGAGCCGACGATGTCCTCGAACATCGAATCACGATCGATTTGCTCTCGTAATGCCAGATTTTCGTTGCGTGTTCGCTCTTCGGCTCGGACGCGGTCATCAATGTCGGTCCCCGTGGCATACCAGCGAATCACCTGCCCCTGTTCATTTCGGAAGGGGTTGTAGCGGATCAGGAACCAACGATACTGGCCATCCTTCCTGAGCGCCCGATGCTCGAATTCGAACGGAAGACCACGCGCGAGAGCAGCCTTTCGCTCGTTTCGAAACTTTTCGAAGTCCTCCGGATGGAAGATTCTCTCCCGAAAATTTGGCGCAATCACATCGTCAGCAGTAAGGCCCGTATAGTGGAGAGTAGCTTGATTGGCGTAGATCGGTACGCCGCAGGGGTTCTGGACAACTATCGTCTGCGGTATCGCGTCGGTAATCCGCCGAAGTTCGCGTTCATCCTCCCGCAGTCTCTCCTGACTCTGCTTGAGGTCTTCGATGTCAGCGCTTACTCCGTACCACATAACGACCTTCCCGGTTTCGTCGCGGAAGGGTTCGAAGCGAATGAGGAACCAACGAAAGATCCCATCATGGCGGCGCATGCGCGCTTCGATTTCGCCTGGTTCTCCGGCAATCAACAGCTCGCGCCATCTCCGCACTAATGACGGCAAATCCTCCGGATGGATCGCAACCTGCCAGCCCCAGCCTTGCGATTCTTCAGGAGAAAGACCGGCGTATTCGCGCCATCGTTGGTTCACGAACTCTACGGAGCCATCCGCATGAGCTGACCACGTAAACGCAGGAATTCTGTCAACAAAGAGGCGAATGTCCAACGACTGTACGGGGCGTGAGGAACCATCTCCTGGCGATGACATTGGCAGATTATATTCCGAAACACTCTAAATGATTGAATCTCGACTGGCAGCGATACGGGCCGCAGATCCCGCTCCCGATTGTGTCCGAATAGTCCGCAACCCGGAAACAATAATAAACGCGTACGCATTGCCGTGGACTCCTGTCTAGATCCTAAGGCAATCGAATTGCTCCAACAAACATCGGCGCTGCTGAACCGGAGCCACCCAAAATGACAGTTTTCATTCCTCTGGCTTCAAGTCATCCGCCATCGGAGCAACCCCGTTTCAACCCGCGGATATCTAACTCCAAAGTAAAATCATGCGGTACAATACCGCCAAGAGTCCTTGCAACAACCAGGTTCCTTCCTTTATCCCGGGAGATTGCTTCTACGTCGTGACGCTGCCCTGCAATAATGGCAGCCGGGAATAAGGAAGGTTTTCGGCGGGTACTTCGTTCGTGGATCAACCAGCCCTTAGCGCGTCCTCCGCGCGGCTCTCGCGCAAGTCGGAGCAGCTGCTTCTTCTTTTGTTTCTTTTTTCTTTACCCTTTCTCAATCCTTGGGTGCGCGGTGATGGCGTTGGCTATTACGCCTTTGCCCGCGCACCTCTTATTGAGCACCGTCTCGATTTCACCAGGGATTATCAGCACGCCAACGAGAGTTTTCGCGGCCCGCGCCTCGACGAATCCGGCCAGCCCAAACTCGAATTTCGCACTCCCACCGGCCATCTCGAAAACCATTTCACCACCGGCCCCGCCATCCTCTGGACTCCCTTCCTCCTCCTCGCCCACGCCGCCGTCCTTCTGGCTCGCGCGCTGGGCTCCTCCGTCGGCGCGGACGGTTTTTCCGCCCCTTATCGCATCGCCATGGCGCTCGCCACCGCCATTTACGCTTTCCTCGGTTTGCTCCTCGCCTTCCGCCTCGCTCGCCAATATGTCGAAGAACGCTGGGCCCTTCTCGCCACCATCGCCATCTGGTGGGCCAGCTCGCTCCCCGTTTATATGTATTTCAACCCTTCGTGGTCTCACGCGCACTCCGCCTTCACTGTCTCCTTATTCCTTTGGTATTGGCACCGCACGCGCTCCTCGCGTTCTCTCCCGCAATGGCTGATCCTCGCTGCGATCACCGGACTCATGCTCAACGTCTACTACGCCAATGCCCTGCTCCTCACCGTCCTGCTTGTTGAAGCCCTGCCCCAATACCTCGCCGCGTTTCGAAACACCACTCCTTCCGGCTCCTCCTCCACTCCCCGCGCTTCTGAACTTTTCATCCGTCATATTCTCTTCGGCGTTGTCGTGCTTCTCTGTCTGCTGCCCATTTTCATCACTCGCTTCATCGTTTACGGTAGCGCGTTCGAATCCGGCTACACTCCCCTCCGCGACTGGCTCTGGCGTTCTCCCGTACTTCTCTCCGTCTTTTTCTCTTCCAATCACGGCCTCCTGGCTTGGACGCCCATTCTTCTTCTCTCTATCATTGGCCTCTTTCTTTTCTGGCGCCGCGAACCGTGCGTCGGCACACCTTTTCTCGCGGCTTTTCTTGCTTTTTATCTCTTTATTGCCTGCTATCCGGACTGGGCGGGAATTTCCTCCTACGGAAACCGTTTTTTCGTTTCGCTCACTGCGCTTTTCATCGTCGGCCTCGCCGTTTTTCTCGATCGCGCCGCGCAACTCTTCCGTTCGAATCGCGCGGCCCTTGCCGCCGCCTGCGCCGTCCTCGCGCTATTCGTTTTCTGGAACGCCGGCCTCATGTTCCAATGGGGTTCGCATCTCATTCCCGCGCGCGGCCCCGTGTCCTTCTCCGAAATCGTCCACAATCAATTTTTCGTTGTCCCCCGCCAGCTTTCCGCTAACTTCCAGTCGTACCTGTTTCGGCGCAAGGCCCTTATGCAACAGATCGAAAACCGCGACCTCAAACAACTCGAAAAAAATCCTCCCCCGCCCTGAGATTTAAAGGATTACCCTGCGTTTCGCTGAGGTGCTCCGTGATTTTTCTTTTCAAAGTTGACGGGTCCACTGTTCCTGTCTTTTCTTTGGTACTCTAGTGCGGGGGGTCCATTTCTCGCGGAGTTTTAGACGACACGCATGGCTTCGCTCACCGCACCGCCGCAAACCACGCCGATTCCGTTACATACGGGCGGGTCCAGCACGATTCGCATCGAGCCGCCGCGGGGGCTGCTGGAATTGCGATTAAAGGAAGTGTGGAATTACCGGGAGTTGCTTTATTTTTTTGTGTGGCGGGACGTGAAGATCCGGTACAAGCAAACGGCCATCGGCGTCCTGTGGGTGGTGCTGCAACCTGTACTTAACATGCTTGTTTTCACTCTGTTCTTCGGGCGTTTGGCCAAGTTACCTTCCGACGGATTGCCTTATCCGGTTTTTTATTTTGCGGCGCTGGTGCCATGGACGTATTTCTCCTACGCATTGCAGATGACCACGAACGTGGTGGTGGACAACCAGCACCTCATCACCAAGGTGTATTTTCCGAGGCTGATCCTGCCGATTTCGGCGGTGCTTTCCGGGCTGGTGGACTTTGCGATTGGGTTTGTGGTGCTGGCGCTTTTCACGGTGGTGTACGGGATACGGCCGACGGTGGCGGCACTGTGGCTGCCTGTTTTGCTGTTACTTGCTGTATTGACGGCACTTGGGGTGGGATTGTGGATGTCGGCGCTGAATGCGCTGTACCGGGACGTGCGGTATGTGGTGCCGTTCTTGATTTCGTTCTGGATGTTTGCGTCGCCGGTGGCGTACCCGTCTTCGCTGGTGCCGGCGAAGTGGAGGTGGCTGTACGGGTTGAACCCGATGGCGGGGGTGATTGACGGGTTCCGGTGGGCGATCACGGGACGGGGGCACGCGCCGGGGCTGCTGCTGCTGGCGTCGTCGTTTGCTGTGGCGCTGGTGCTGGTCGGGGGGCTGTTTTTCTTCAACCGGATGGAGTCCACGGTGGCCGACCGGGTGTAACAAAATGTAACAAGGGGAGGCCGGGCGAGGGGACCCGGCGAGCGGGACCCCTCCCCCCTGTTTTTTGTAAGTGTTGCATCTAAAGGATTTAGAAATACCATAAGTCTTTTGTTTGCAACACTTGCGGGGAGGTCGGTAAGTGTTGCAGCTAAAGGAGTTACGGCGGAATAACTTTCGTCACGGTGACAGAACGCGAGAGTCGGACTCGGGCCCAGAGTGGAGCCCTTGCCCCGCAGGAGCATCCGGGATGCAAGATGCGCGGGGCAGGCAGGATGCGGGTTCGATCCTAAAAACACGAACAATGATGGCACAAGAGTAAGATGTTGTCAATGTGAACTTAAAGGATTGAAAAGAGGATACTTAGAACGGTGAGTCAGGCGGTTAAGGGCAAGAGGTTCCGAGCGGGGCGGCGGTCGGCGGATGACCATACGGGATGAATACGACGCGTGGCATCAGTGGAGACACGATGCCGGGCCGTTGCATGATGACTCGTCTTCGCCGTGGTACCATCTCGTCCAGGAATATATAGGCGCAGTCGCGGACTTGCGAGTCCTAGAGGTCGGGTGTGGCCGGGGCGGCTTTGTCCGTGCGCTGGCGAAGGCGGGCGCTCGCGTGACGGCCTGCGACTTTTCGTCCGCGGCGCTGCACGCGGCGCGCTCAAAACTTTGCGCGAATGGCGATGCGCCCCAAGCTATGCTCGTTCAAGGGGATGCGCAGAACCTGCCCTTCGCGGGGTCCTCCTTCGATATCATTGTTTCCTGCGAAACCGTCGAGCACCTGCCCAGCGTCCAGGCGGCCCTGCGCGAAATGTACCGGGTCGCCCGTGCCGGCGGCAAGCTTTACCTGACGACGCCAAACTACTTCAACTTCATGGGCTTGTACGAAATCTACGCGCACTTCCGTCATCCCGGCCGCAAGGACGACCAGCCTTTCGACCGGCGCCAGTGGTTTCCGCAAGTTCACAAGTGGATCCGCCAGGCGGGCTGGACCATTCTGCGCACCGATGGCACGGTCCATCAGTTCCCGTTCTTCCCCGGCCGCAACCCGGTCCGTTGGGAGGCGCTGGAAGCCAACCGGACCGTTCGCAAGCTGCTCAGCCCCTTCGCGTATACTTATTTTGTCGCGGCCGTAAAACCGGAGCGCGCCAACTGAATATGACGACGGTGATTCATGCGGAGGGGTTGTCGAAGCTGTACCGCCGAGGTTTGCAAATAGAAGGTGGCTTGCGGCACGTGCTGGAGGAATTTGTGCGGTCCCCGCTGGCGGTGTTTCGGCGGAAAAAGAACGAGACGTTCTGGGCGTTGAAGGACGTTTCGCTGGAAGTGAAAGAAGGCGAGGTACTTGGGCTGATCGGGCGGAACGGAGCGGGCAAGACGACGCTGCTGAAGATACTGTCCCGTATTACGAGGCCGACGGCGGGGTGGGCGGAGATTCACGGGCGCGTGGGGTCGCTGCTGGAAGTGGGCACGGGGTTCCATCCCGAGCTGACGGGGCGGGAGAACACGTTCCTGTCGGGCGCCATTTTGGGAATGACGCGGGCGGAGATCATCCGGAAGTTCGACGAAATCGTGGCCTTCGCGGAGCTGGAAAAGTTCATTGATACGCCGGTGAAGCACTACTCCTCCGGGATGTACGTGCGGCTGGCGTTTGCGGTAGCCGCGCACCTGGAGCCGGAAATCCTGCTGGTGGACGAAGTGCTGGCGGTCGGGGACATTAATTTCCAGAAAAAGTGCCTGGGCAAGATGGGTGATGTCGCGCGGGCCGGGCGCACCGTGGTGCTGGTTTCGCATCAACTCAATCAGATTCGCCGCCTCTGCCATCGCGTCGTCTGGATTGATGACGGACAGATCCGCATCAATGGCAATACGCATGAAGGGCTGGCGGCCTACGAGTCCGCCATGGCCCGCGGCCAGACCAATGGCAGCCAAGAGGCTCGTGGCCCTGCTACTAGAGGTCGCATTCTCCGTTGGGAAATCGCCGATCCCCCGTCGGAACCCGCACACGTCCTCTCGACGCTTGGCCCTGTCACCGTCAACTTCATCGTGGAACTCGGTCGGCCCATTACTAGAGGTGAGCACGGTGTCGCGCTTTTTAACGCTAGCCGACAACTGATGTGGTCGCGAGCGACGCAGGATCTTTCTATACCTGCCGGCGTCCACATCTTCTCGCATTCGTTTCCCTCGCTTCCTTTGCGCCCGGGTGCGTATCAATGGGAAGCCACCATCTGGGATAATGACGAACTGCTTGACCGTTGGGACTGCCTCCCGGAGATGACAATCGCTACCGAGGTCCATCAGCACCACATGGACGAATGGAACGGGATACTGAATATTCCCGAGAAGCTTTCAATTTCCGTGTTAGAAGGACCGAGAATTGGACGAAACATCCTTCGCTGAAGGAAGCAGTTGATGGACGCACCGCTCGTGTCCGTACTCATCACGACGTACAACTACGGCCAATTTATCTGTGAGGCCATCGATAGCGTTCTCTCGCAAGATTTCCCGCCCGACAGAATCCAGATTCTCGTCGTTGACGACGGCTCCACGGACGACACTTCCGAGCGCGTTAAAAAGTATGGCTCACGAGTTGAATACTTCTACAAGCCAAACGGAGGGCAGGCATCGGCGCTGAATTTCGGCATCGCCAGAGCCCGCGGCGAGGTCATCGCCTTGCTCGACGCAGACGATCTCTTTTTACCGGACAAGCTCGCGCGCATCGCGCACGCCTTCGAGAAGGACCCTGCCCTGGGCATAGTCTATCACCGCCTGCAGGAATGGAATGTCCAAACCGATGAGCGCCGAGACTACAAGTTCGTCCCTATCTCCGGCGACTTGCCTAAGGCGCCGGAGCAGTTTCTCTTGTACGATCCTCAGCCCACCTCAGCTATCTCTTTCCGCCGAGTCTCTCTGAATCCACTTCTTCCCATCCCGGAAAGCATCCGCATGCTTGCGGACTGTTTTCTAGTCTCTCTTATCCCTTTTGTTTCACCCATCATGGCCGTGTCGGAATCTCTCGCCGTTTACCGCATCCACGGAAAAAATTCGTATTCCACTTCCGAACAGCAAGTGTCCATAGAGACCATGGAAGCCAGACTGCACCAGTGGCAAACCGTGTTCGACGCCATGCGCCAATGGCTTGCCAGCCACGGCTACACGGAGAAGCAGCCGCCGGTGCGGTCTTTCCTCGATCGCTGGGTTCTTCGCTTTCAGGAGGAGCAGTTTCAGATTGATCCCCCGTCGAGATTCCGGTTCTTCCTATTCCTCCTGCAGCAGAATTACGCGTATAGAACCTTGCAGACGTGGAGACTCACATTGTTCAATTGCCTGTACGCCCCCTCCGCGCTCGTCCTCGGCTACAAAGAAGCGGACCGGCTCTACGAGTGGCGAAGGAGGACCATGAAAACTTTTCAACCTTTGTTTAGACGGTTTCCGCTGGCAGATGGACATGGTTTTCTTGCCTTTGACGCACCCGGTGTTCCAGTCCAATCGCTATATTCTGGAAATACCGACCAAGATTTCGCAATGAACCCGCTCACCTCAGAATCCTGGCCGCGCATCACCATCGTGACCGCCGTCCGCAACGGTGCGCGCTACATCGAGGACACCATCCGTTCGATAACGTCGCAGAATTACCCGAATCTCGAATACATCGTTGTGGATGGCGTTTCGACGGACGGCACGCTCGACATCATCCGCAAATACGAAAAGCAAATCGCGTGGTGGACGAGCCAGCCGGACAAGGGCGTGTATGACGCCCTGAACACTGGGTTTGCGCGATCCAGTGGCGAGATCATGGGCTGGCTGAACGCCAGCGACCAGTTGCACATCA
>Ga0207119_1022_pt1 | contig 25400 bp, 18 predicted proteins | sample Alteio_BWMinHeat_43_FD_153505 | JGI IMG/M metagenome (GOLD analysis project Ga0207119, IMG submission 153505) | Enriched cells from forest soil in Barre Woods Harvard Forest LTER site, Petersham, Massachusetts, United States -... | ecosystem: Environmental > Terrestrial > Soil > Temperate forest >... | reverse complement strand
AAACAACTTTCCCTGCTCTCCATCCTTAGTTTCTGCCTTTTTGGCTGTCTTAAAAGTAGTTTTTAAAGAAATTGGTATATCAATGTTTTTACCCTCAAGTAAATCTTCAACTGTTATAATCTGAATAAAAGGGTACCTGGTGAGGTAGGTGTCATAACTAAAATAGCCTTCGTCTCTTGCGGCTTCTTGCATAGGTTTAGTTACTTGATCTTTAAAGCAAATAAAAGCGCCGATGCTTGCCCCAGATTTTTTTACAACTTGGATAAATTCCCTTAAATTTTTAACATTTACATTGCCGCTTTTTACTTCAATAAGCGCGTTCTTTTTCCCATCTGGCATCTCAAAAGTAAGGTGACCATCCCATCCGCCATCAGCGGATTTCTTGGGGTTAATTACACCACCCATTTTGGCTTCAATTACCCAATCCTGAAATTTTAGCCTGCCTCCAGCCGTACCTGCCGAAAGTTGGCGGGCTGATCCAATATCTTTTGGGAAACCCTCAATCTCGTATGTGTCTTTTATTTTGATGCCATAAGTATCAAACAGACGTTTTTCAATCAGCCCGATTGCAAGGTGAGATATATCGGCGCCAATCCATTGCCTGTTAGTTTTTTGTGCTGCGGCTATTGTAGTACGACAGCCACCAAAGAAATCAGCCACCAAATCTCCTACATTACTTGAGGCTTGGATAATTCTTTCAAGTAACGCTACTGGCTTTTGAGTTGGGTATCCGAGCCGTTCCTGATCATGTGCTTGCAAAGGATAAATATCCGTCCAATTGTTTCCAATCATAGAGCCACTGTTTTCAAGGAGATATCTTTTTAATCTTGGCCTTTTATTTAGATTATAGCTGCCGTCTGGATTTGTAGGATAATAAATACGCTGATCATCATGCAATTTTTGCATTGTGACTATTTGGAATCGCCAACCTTTTTCAGGATAAGGAAAGCCGAGCCAATCATACATCATTAAATGCCTTGGATTCGGACTAGCCATATCCGCAAGTTGATATGGGCCTCTATTATCATTGTCATTGTGGCGGTAAAACTTTGCAACGTATTCCTCATTTAATAAAGCAAATTGTGGGTGAAAAATCGCTTTTGAAGATTTGACATAGAATAGTATTATATCATTCAAGTCCGGAAACTTATTTTTTGCATCACTATGCGCATTAGTTCTCTGCCAGGTTATTTCATTTCTGAAATTCTTTTCGCCAAATATTATATCACATACTATTTTCAAATAGTGACTCATATTTGGGTCACAGTGAAGATAAAAACTACCAGTATTTTTTAAGACTTTATGCATATACCAAATCCGTATTGCCATTGTAGTTAAGTACGCTACAGCGCTTTTGGAAATATTAATAGTATCAAGTATCTTAATAAAATTATAAAGGTTTAGATCCTTATCCTGTAATTCATGTAAAGTATCCTTATAATGAATATTGCTCCATGTATCAGCGAAAGCTTCCTTTTGGGCCTTAACGTCTTTCATTTCAAACTCTTCAAAAAGCACATTATAATTTCGTTTTGAATTAAACGGTGGGTCATTATAGATGAGGTCAATAAACCCTTCTTTATGCTGGGAATGCAATTCTTTTAGAACATCAAGACAATCGCCGAAATAGAGTTTGTTCATAATTTCATGCAATAATAGGCAAATTTTGGGGCTGAATTGTTGCGCAAATCATTGCATAGAATATTCTGCCAAAAGTTGTCTTATAATTGAAGTTTAAAATTGGATGATTACCGTTCTGGTTACCAGGCATTAGTATTGCATCTTCCAACTCCCAACTTTTCCACGTATTTTTGCAGCTAGAATTACAAATATGTCTATTGTAAACGAAAAAGTAAAGGTCCTGATTATCGGATCAGGTCCTGCAGGATATACAGCTGCCATTTATGCTGCCCGAGCTGAATTGAAACCAGTTCTATATACAGGTATACAGCCGGGTGGGCAACTTACGATTACTACCGATGTTGAAAATTATCCCGGATATCCAGATGGTATCATGGGACCTGAAATGATGGAGCAGTTTCGCAAACAAGCAGAGCGTTTTGGGACAGATATCAGGTTTGGATTAGCAACTTCTGTTGATTTTTCTTCATGGCCTTTGAAAGTAACTTTTGATGAAGAACATATAATTGAAGCCGAAAGTGTAATAATTTCAACCGGAGCTTCTGCTAAATGGCTGGGTATTGAATCTGAACAAAGGCTTAATGGTCATGGTGTTTCGGCTTGTGCGGTTTGTGACGGTTTCTTTTTCAGGAAAATGGAGGTTGCGATCGTTGGTGGGGGAGATACTGCTGCTGAAGAAGCAACTTATCTGGCAAAAATATGTAGCAAGGTGCATATGCTGGTTCGTCGTGATGAGTTGCGAGCATCTAAAGCCATGCAAAAAAGAGTAGAAGCCACGCCCAATATCGAAGTACACTGGAATACAGAAACAAAAGAAATTATAGGACACAAGACCGTTGATGGTGTTACTATTAGAAATGTAGTAACCGGTGAAGAAACCACCTTAGATATTCAAGGCTTTTTTGTAGCTATTGGGCATACCCCAAACACCGAAATTTTTAAAGGATGGCTTGATTTTGATGAACATGGATATATAAAAACCAGGCCTGGAACTACTATTACAAATATCGAAGGTGTGTTTGCTTCAGGGGATGTTCAGGATCGAATTTATCGGCAGGCAGTTACCGCCGCCGGCAGCGGTTGCATGGCCGCACTTGATGCCGAGAAATTCCTGGTTGCGAAAGAAACAGAAACGATGGAGACGACACTTTAAAACATGTGATTTGTGATTTGAAATTTGATTCAGACCCCAGACATCCTCAAATGTTCAGTGAGCCATTACTTGAGAAGCAATAACTTAATTTTCAAATAACTTAATAACACAAATGACCACACTTCAGGCCATTATACTCGGAATTGTTGAAGGAATAACAGAATTTCTTCCAATTTCTTCAACCGGGCACATGATACTTGTTTCGTCTATAATGGGAATAGCAAGCAATCATTTTGTAAAACTATTTGAAGTGGCAGTCCAATTGGGAGCTATCTTGTCAGTATTAGTTTTATACTGGAGACGATTTCTGCAGACGACTCAATTTTATGTAAAATTATTTTTTGCATTTATTCCGGCAGCATTTGTTGGATTACTATTTCACAAGCAAATAGATAATTTATTCGAAAATCCAGTAGGCGTTGCTTGCGCTTTATTGATAGGCGGCATTGTATTATTATTTGTGGATAATTGGTTTAAGGATGAGGAGCATAAGGATCATACTACGCCATCTCACAAAGCTTCTTTTATAATAGGATTGTTCCAGGTATTATCTCTTTTCCCGGGAGTATCAAGGTCAGCAGCCACCATAATCGGAGGATTATCACAAAAACTTTCAAGAAGGGCCGCGGCAGAGTTTTCATTTTTTCTAGCGGTTCCGGTTATGTTTGCTGCAACTGCCAAAAAATTATATGATTTTTATAAGGAAGTTAATCCCATTACTAACCAACACATAAATCATATTGGTCACGAAGAAATTAAGCTCCTTCTTATTGGGAATGTCGTTGCATTTGTAGTTGCAATGCTTGCTATCAAGTTCTTTATCAATTTTTTAACCAAAAATGGATTCCGCATGTTCGGGATTTATAGGATAATTATTGGGATTGCATTTTTGGCTTTGTATTATTCAGGATCAAACATTTTTGCGGGAAATTGAAATGATTTGCAATTTGAAAGTTAAATAATGGAATTAGTAAAAAATGAAACTTCAATTTTTCCTTGTATTTCATTATTTTACTCTTCTTCTTCCCAATCATGCTCATTCTCAAATACCTACTCAAACCATTAGAGGTAAAGTAGTTGATAAGATTTCTCAATCATCGATTGAAGGGGCCAATATAATCCTGTTAAATTCCAAGCCTTTATTAGGAACATCTTCAGATCAAAAAGGTAATTTTAAACTGAAATTTGTACCGGTCGGTAATCAAACACTAAAGGTTACATATCTGGGCTATAAAGAATTAACCCTTCCTAATATTGAGGTTACATCAGGGAAAGAAGTTGTATTAAGTATTGAACTCGAAGAAAGCCTGGCATCTCAAAATGAAGTGGTTGTAACTAAAAAGGTTGAAAAAAACCGGGCAATTAACGAATCAGTTGTCGTGAGTGGGCGTACTTTTTCAGTAGAAGAAACTCAAAAATATGCAGCGTCTATTGACGACCCTGCCCGGATGGTAACAGCATTCCCGGGGGTTGTTGCAACCGGTGGTAACGGTAACAATAACATATCAATAAGAGGAAATGCACCCAATGGTTTGCTTTGGCGAATGGAAGGGGCTGATATTCCAAATCCAAACCATTTTTCTAGTGTAGGCACCTCTGGCGGAGGCATTTCCATCCTTAGCTCTCAGTTACTTACGAATTCTGATTTTTTGACAGGTGCATTTCCCGCAGAATATGGCAATGCTTTATCAGGAGTATTTGATTTGAGACTACGAAAGGGGAACAACGAGACAAATGAATTTACGGCAAAAGCCAGTTTTATTGGACTTGATTTTGCAGCCGAAGGACCTTTTGCAAAGGGATATGAAGGTTCTTATCTTATCAATTACCGTTATTCGACCCCTACATTGATTGCAAAGCTCGGTGTGAATATTGGAAGTGGAGTTATTCAATACCAGGATTTATCTTATAACTTTTATTTCCCAACAAAAAAGCTTGGAATATTTACATTGTTTGGTTTTGGGGGGTTAAGTTCTCAATACCAATATGCTGTGAAAGATTCAACAAAATGGATAAGTGATTATTCTACTCGCTTTGGTTCTAATTTTTACTCAAATACAGGTGCGACTGGAGTGACTCATTTTATTTCGCTTGATCCGAATACATATCTGAAATCTTCTTTGGTAGTATCAGGTACAAGCAATGGTGAAACGGGAAATAAATTAGACAACTTTTATAATACACAACTTGAAGATAATGAAAGTTATATTCAAACCACTGTTGCGCTTTCTTCGACCATAACAAAAAAAATAAATGCAAGGAATAGTTTTAAAGTTGGAATTGTGGCAAGCAAATTAGACTTCAATTTTTTGCAGCAATCAAGGAATAATTCTACCAACATATTATTTACAGCGCTTAATCAAAAAGGAAGTGCATATACTATCCAGGCTTTTGGACAGTGGACGTATAGAGCTTCAGATAAATTAACAGTTAATGCCGGTCTGCATTACCTAGAACTTCTTCTTAATAATACGTATTCAATAGAGCCAAGAGCTTCGATAAAGTATGATATATCTTCAATTCAATCAATTGCTTTTGGGTATGGCATTGAGAGCCAGATACAACCAGTAGGCACCTATTTTGTGCAAGTTCAGAATTTAAATGGAAATCTCACTCAACCGAATAAAGATTTAGGTTTGAGCAAATCGGAGCAATTTGTACTCTCTTATGATAGATCATTGACTGAATTTATTCATTTGAAAGCCGAAATATATTATCAATATTTATTTAATATCCCCATTAGCACCGATCCATTGAATACTTTTTCAATAGTAAATCAGCAATATGGCTATCCGATTATGCCATTGGTTAATAATGGGGTAGGACGAAATTATGGTCTTGAATTAACGTTCGAACAGTTTTTGCATAATAATACTTATTATATCATTTCTTCATCTATTTATGATTCAAAATACCAGGCTTCAAACGGAAATTGGTACAATACATTGTATAATGGAAATTATACCTTTAGTATTACTGGAGGCAAAGAATTTAAAACGGGAGATAAATTAAAAAACAGGATATTGGGTGTAAATATTAAACTTACTTATGCCGGCGGTCTTCGGGAAACACCTTATGATACAGCGGCTTCTATTGCTAATGACTATGCGGTGTATCAAAATAATCTTGCATTTTCCTTAAAATTGCCGGCTTATTTTAGGACAGACATTGGATTGAGTATGAAACGAAATCGAGAGAGGAGTACAATAACCTGGTCTATTGATATACAGAATGTTACCAACACGCAAAATATATTCCAGGTATATTTTGATCCTCCTACAAAAACATTTAAAACCAGTTACCAGGCAGGGATATTGCCAATATTAAGTTATAAGGTGGATTTTTGAAAAGGGGATTTCACGCAAAAGGATTAAAACATATATTGAAGATTTATTTCGATAAATGGATATTTAAAAAAATAAGTAAGGAGATATTTTAGTTAAGTTTGCTATCGGCATTTTTTGCTACTTAAAAATGATATGAGAATTTATATTGATACTTCAGTAGTTGGCGGTGTATTTGATAAAGAGTTTGAAAAGTACTCTAAAAATCTTTTTGAAAAAGTTAAGGGAGGTTCTTTATTGCTCGTTGTTTCCAACTTGCTACAGGCTGAACTTATTAACGCTCCACTATTTGTCAGGAATTATTTAGATAATATCCCTGTTAGCCAAATAGAGAATGTTAATCTTACACCTTTAGCAATGAAACTTGCGGACCAATATATAATAGAAAAGGTAGTAGGTGAAACCAGTCTTGCTGACTGCCAACATATCGCAATTGCAACAATTGAAAAAGTTGATGCATTGATTAGTTGGAACTTTAAACATATTGTTAATTTAAATAGAATTAAAGGGTACAATTCCATAAATTTAAAAATGGGGTATCCTTCTTTAGAAATCCGATCACCGGCAGAAATTATATAGCTATGAAAACAAGCACTTTAAAAACGAAAGTCCCAATTAAGAAAGAAAAAACAGTTGATGCAGTGAAAATGATGCGTGAAATCAGGGATAAAATGAGTAAGGATATCAAGGGAATGACATTTGAAGAAGAAACAGAATATCTTGAAAAGATAATTTCCTCGAAAAATAGCAAATAAATTAACATTTAAGCATTACAGTTTAAAAGCTTGGAATGAATACTTTAGTTAGGAAAAAAGAAAGGGTATTTGCAACTAAAATTTGGTTTGCTGATAGTAAATTATGCGTTTTGCTTGCAGATTGTCGTGAAATTGGTGTTCCTATTGATTGGTTCCCGCGCTTACGGGATGCTCCAGATAAAGATAGAAACAATTGGAGACTTATAGGAAATGGACAAGGAATTCACTGGAGTACAATTAATGAAGACATATCGGTTTCTTCATTACTTGAATTAACAGAATTCAAGATCTTAATACGAATAAAATATTATATTCAGAAGACTCAATCGCAATAAGGTTCATTTGAAAAATCAAAAAATAGGAAAGAGGGGAAGAAAGAGGGGAAGCTTGTGTCAACATAATTCACTACAGAAACCCCGCCTCCAGATATTATTGTAAATTTCCAAAAATACGTTTTTTCAATTTTGCAGACGCGTTTAGTATTTCAATACCAACAAGATTATTTTTATCAAAATCAAATATAAATGCGGCTCGTTCATATTCTTCACTTTCCTCAATTTTTTCATTGGAGAATTTTATATATAACGAATCTGATTCTTTATCATAAGTCATTTCCATCCGATTTATTTTTTTTGTTTTTGGTTATTTAATTACCAACCCTTCCAACATTCCTTTCCCTTTCTCCAAAGCTGCATTCAACCCATCAACATTTTTGCCTACAGCTGTAGCAAAATGATCTTGTCCGCCTCCACCACCATTTATTTCTTTTGCGATTTCCTTAATTAACAGACTGGCATTCAGGTTATGGGCGGTTTTAATTTTTTCAGGTATGGCAAGCCAAATGTATGCTTTTTCGTCAATTACCGCACCTAAAAGGAATAAAGTAGTTGATCTTAACCGCCTTAGTTCGGAGATCATTTCTTTTGGCATTTCGGCATTTACTGCATATTCTGGCGTAAGTTGATGTATAATGATATCACCATCTTCATCATCCATATTTAATTCAGCTAAAAGCTCTTTGGCTTTAGCCGCATAGTTTGCAAGTTTAAGCTTCTCCAATTCCTGGTTTTGTGTTTTTAGATCAGCACGTAGCTGTTCTACTGCACCTATAAGGTCTTTAGGATTTTTGAACATTTCTTTGAGTTCTTTTACCAGGCCAAATTGCTCATCAATAAGCCTTTCTGCCTCTGGGCCGGTTACGGCTTCAATACGTCTTACCCCTGCGGCAACTGCACCTTCGCTTACTATTTTAAAGAACCCAAGTTTGCCAGTTGATTTGGTATGGATACCCCCGCATAATTCTATGGAATAATTTGGATCAAAGGTTATCATTCGTACCCTATCACCATATTTTTCACCAAATAGCATCATAGCGCCCTTCTTTTCTGCCTCTTCTTTCGGTATGGAGCGGTCTTCTTGAAGATGAATATCTTCTCTTATTTTTTCATTTACGATGTGTTCAACCTTTGCAATTTCTGCATCAGTCATTTTAGCAAAATGAGAAAAGTCAAAACGCAAAGCCTTATCATAAACCAAAGAGCCTTTCTGAGCTACATGATTTCCTAAAACTTTTCGCAATGCCGCATGAAGCAAGTGGGTAGCTGAGTGATTGGCGGCAGTATCAATACGTTTTTTCAAATCTACTTGCGCATGGAAAGCAGAATTCGGATTAGCCGGTAAGTTCTCAAGTACGTGGATAATAAGGTCATTTTCTTTTAAAGTATTCAGAACTTTAACTGTCTCTTCGTCATTTTTTATAGCACCTGTATCTCCGACTTGTCCACCACCTTCCGGATAAAATGGAGTCTGGTTGAATACGACATGATAAGCATTTTGGCCCTTTTGTGTTACAACCCTAAAACGTAATATTTTTATATCAGCCTCGCTTTCATCGTAACCTAAAAATAGGGTAGGGGATTTATCTTCATTTATAATTACCCAGTCACCTTGCTCTTTTTCTGCATCGGCTTTAGATCGTTTTTTCTGTGCAAGCAGTTCTTCTTTAAATACTTCTTCATCAACGTGCAATCCTTTTTCTCTGGCAATAAGTTGTGTCAAATCAAACGGGAATCCATATGTATCATAAAGTTCGAATGCAAACTTTCCGGAAATCAATTTTCCGTCCAATTTCTCCACATATTTGTCAAATAGTTTGGTACCTGACGCAAGTGTTCTCAAAAAAGAAGCTTCTTCTTCTCTGATCACATTTTTAATAAAATCTTCCTGTTTATAAACTTCAGGAAAAACTGTTTTAAACTGATTGGCTAATATAGTGACTAAGTTGTAAATATACGGTTCCTGCATGCCTAAAAAAGTATATCCATATCGTACGGCCCTTCTTAATATTCGACGAATTACATACCCAGCCTGGTTATTACTAGGCAGTTGGCCATCAGCTATTGTAAAAGTTACAGCCCTTATATGATCTGCAATAACCCTAAAAGCAATATCATCAATTTCAGATTTCCTATATTTCAAATTGAAGTCAACTTCCATTTTCCTGATCAGGGGCATGAAAATATCTGTATCATAATTAGAACTTTTAACCTGTAGAATTCGGGTGAGCCGTTCAAATCCCATACCTGTATCTACATGCCTGGCAGGCAGTTGTTCCAGGGTCCCATTCGACTTCCTGTTAAATTCAATAAAGACATTGTTCCATATCTCAATTACCTGCGGATGATCATTATTCACTAATAAATGGCCGCCTGTTTGTTTCCTTTCATCTTCAGGCCTTATATCATAATGAATTTCAGTGCAAGGTCCACAAGGTCCACTGTCACCCATTTCCCAGAAATTATCTTTTTTGGAACCATAGAGTATTCTAGCAGAATCAATCAGTCCTGCCCATATTTGCTTTGATTCTGAATCCGGAGTCAGTCCTTCTTTTGCATCACCTTCAAAAACAGTGACATATAACCTGTTTTTATCAAGTTTATATCTATCAGTCAGTAACTCCCATGCCCAGGTAATGGCTTCATGTTTAAAATAATCTCCAAAGCTCCAGTTACCCAACATTTCAAACATAGTATGGTGATAAGTATCAATTCCTACTTCTTCCAGATCGTTATGTTTACCTGATACCCTTAAACACTTTTGGGTATCAGCTACCCTAGTATCGGTTGCGTTTTTATTGCCCAGAAAATAATCTTTAAACTGGTTCATGCCGGCATTAGTAAACAGCAGGGTAGGGTCATTTTTGACTACTATTGGCGCTGATGGAACAATTTTATGTCCCTTTTCTTTGAAAAATTCAAGGAATATGTTCCTTATTTCCTGTGATTGCATGCTACAAAGATAAATATTAGTCTTGAGTCATGAGTCCAGAGTTGTGAGAATTGAGAAGTGGGATGAAATAGAAAAAAAACGCCCGGAATTTAACCGGGCGCTAAAAAAGGAAATACTAACGAAAAAACACTCTTCACATTTAACAACCTAACTAAAATATATTACGCATTTGGTGGCCAAATAGGTGGGTAAATAACTGAAAAAAAGTTTTAAATCGCTAAGAATTTGAATTTTACATTAATTAATCTATTAACAGAAGCCTCTTTAAACAATTTTAATATAAACATGGTTAAACTATTATTCAGATTAATCATCTATAACAAAAAAAAGAAAAACATGAAAAATCAAATTCTTAAATTGACATTTATTCTTGGAATTGGTTTGTTAAGTTCTTTCGGAGCTAAAGCACAATGGATCAGAGAACGGCCGAGAGAGCACACGGAAATTGAAGTAAGGCCGGCACGACCTTCCCCAAGGCATTATTGGCGTGATGGAGAATGGGAATGGAGAGGCGGGGCCTACGTTTGGGCTCCAGGTTTATGGATTGAATCTCCTCGTGGTGGTGTTTGGGTAAGAGGGCATTGGAGAAATGGACGCGGGGGGTACAGATGGGTTCCCGGTCATTGGAGATAATAGGTAAAACTGAATTTCAGGAGCTTGGAATTAAAAGGCCAATTGAAACTTATATTTAAGTTTCGGTTGGCTTTTTTTTGTCGATATCTATATACTTATCCACATCCGAATAACAACTATAAATACGCCATTAACTTTTTTTGCGTTAATTTTGTTCGTAGATTAACTCCAGCAATGGCGAAAGTAGAAAATACGTTTAAGAATGTTGTAAAAGATCTGCCGGACAATCCCCGTCAGCGAAAGAAAAAAGAATTAAAGCCATCAAAAATTTCATGGAAACTTAATCCAAGAGTTATAAAGATCAGCGGGTTATTAATGATAAGTGTATCACTTTTTATTACACTTGCTATGGCGTCTTTTCTTTTTTCATGGCAAGCTGATCAAAGTATAGTTAACAATCTGGACTGGGACAAGCTTAGCAATGCCAGGCCTGATATGACAAAGAACTGGATGGGCTTGTTTGGTGCCTGGGTTTCTTATCTTCTTATTTTCAGGTGGTTTGGGATTGCATCTTTTTTGTTTGCCCCTGTTTTATTTCTTTCAGGGTTTCGATTGTTGTTTGAAGCTAAAAATATACCTCTTACAAGGGTTTATTCATTAGCAGCCATTAGCATCCTGTTCTTTTCAGTTTTATTAGGGTTTTTATCCAATACCTTGCTTGTTCCATTTATCGGCACGCGTTTCAATTATATGGGAGGGGCATTTGGCTATGAAACCAATTTCTGGTTTAGTGGGCTTATTGGTTCTTTTGGCGTAGCGATATTGCTTGTGATAGCTTTTTTAAGCTATCTTATAGTTGCTTTTAATGTAAGTTTCAGAGTTCCAAAATTCCTTATTAAAAGATCCACCTCAGAGCCTCTAATAGAAAATAATAGTGATGAATTGGAACCACTTCATGGCAATGTTTTTGAACCTGATGTTGAGGAAGCTGAAGATGACGTGGATCCTGATGAGTTTAAACTTGTAGTTTTACCTGAAAAGAAAAATCGAGTTGAAGAACTTATTAAAGACAAAGATCCAAGTTTAAAAACGGGTGGAATTGATTTTAAGGTAAAACCAGCATCAACCAGTGTTCCGGTAGAAGTTGCCCCACCAGTACAGGACATAAGGAATATGAACGGATCATGGTATAAATATCCGGGTCTTGATTTGTTGCGCGACCACGAAATTGCCAACGCAAAAGTTGAACAGTTTGAGTTGGAAGAAAGGAAAAACCTGATCGTTGAAACGCTTGAAAATTACAAAATTAAGATTGACAGGATTGAAGCTACTATCGGGCCGACGGTTACCCTATATGAAATTGTGCCTGCGGCCGGTATTCGAATATCAAGAATAAAAAGTCTTGAAGATGATATTGCGCTGAGCTTGTCTGCTTTAGGTATTCGTATTATTGCCCCAATGCCGGGTAAGGGAACTATAGGAATTGAAGTACCTAATCAAAATCCGCAAATAGTTTCATTAAAGGAAGCATTGTCTTCACCTGCTTTTATCAATTCAACTTTTGATATTCCAATTGTTCTTGGCAAAACGATCTCTAATGAAGTTTTGGTAGCAGATCTTACAAAAATGCCCCATTTGCTAATGGCTGGTGCAACGGGGCAAGGAAAATCTGTGGGTATTAATACGATTATAGCTTCAATCTTATATAAAAAGCATCCTGAAGATGTCAAATTTATCCTGATTGACCCTAAGAAAGTGGAATTAAGTCTTTTTAAAAATATAGAAAACCATTTTCTTCCTGAATTGCCTGATGGTCAGGAAGCGATCATAACAGACACAAGAATGGTGGTTGATGTACTTAAATCGCTATGTGTGGAAATGGATGACCGCTACGATAAGTTAAAGGATGCCCAAGTACGAAATATTAAGGAATATAATAAAAAGATTGAAAAGGGATTACTTGACCAGGCTATCCATAAAAGGCTGCCATATATAATACTTGTTATGGATGAGATGGCTGATCTGATGATGACTGCTGGTAAAGAAGTGGAACTTCCGATTGCCCGACTAGCACAGTTAGCAAGGGCTATCGGTATACACCTAATCGTTGCTACACAAAGACCTTCTGTAAATATTATTACCGGTACCATAAAAGCCAATTTCCCATCCCGAATTGCATTCAGGGTTACCTCAAGAATTGACTCAAGAACTATTTTAGATTCCGGGGGCGCAGAGCAACTTATAGGTCGTGGTGATATGCTTTATTCTACTGGAAATGAGTTGATAAGGCTTCAATGTCCTTATATTGATACAGATGAAGTTGACCGTTTAACCAAACATATACAGGCGCAACCATATCCTGAACCATTCAGGCTTAATATATATACTGAAGATGGGAGCATTAATGGGTTTGACGATATGGATGGTGATATGGATCCGCTTTTTGAAGATGCGGCACGATTAGTGGTTAATACGCAACAAGGTTCAACATCTATGCTCCAAAGACGTTTAAAATTGGGATATAACAGAGCAGGCAGATTGATGGATCAATTAGAAAAAGCCAGGATTGTTGGTGGTAATGAAGGCAGCAAAGCCCGTGAAGTTTTGTATAGCGATGAATCAGCACTGGAGGCACATCTGAAAGATATTAATTCAAATAGAAAATCTCAATATTAAATAAAGCATGCCGATTAAGGCATTAATTATCAATGAAAAGAATATTAATAACCTTATTTATCCTATCAATTTCAATTTTTGAATTGCAGGCGCAAGACATAGCCAAAGCAAAAGAAATATTGAATAAAGTAAGTGCCAAGTATAAAAAATTTAATACTATAAAGGCAGACTTTAAATACACCCTGGAAATAGCCGGAGACAAAAAATTTAAGGAGACACAAAAAGGAACTTTATACTTAAAGAAAAAAGAATTTAAGTTAGAAATGACTGATCAAGTCGTTATTTGCGACAGCAAAACCTTGTGGACATATATTAAAGACGGTAAGGAAGTACAGATAAATAATTACACGACCAAGGTAATGGATGTAAATCCAACTGAAATATTTACCATGTATGAGAAAGGATATTTGTATGGATATACTGGAGAAGAAGCTGATAAAAAAAGAACACTGCAAGTAATAGAACTAACTCCCGAAGATAAAAAGCAAAGTTTTTTTAAGGTAAAGCTTTATATAAATAAAGCTAATGATGAAATTGTGAGATCCAAGATTTACGAAAAGAACGGTAATATATACACTTACGAGATAAACAGTATGGCGCCCAATACCAAAATGGATGACAGCTTTTTTAGCTGGGATGACAAGTTGTATCCGGGGGTAAAGAAGGTGGATTTGAGGCCGAAGAAGAAATAGGTTTCACGCAAAGAGCGCAAAGTAAAGCCCGCAAAGAAGGCTAAGATATTTTCAAATTAATGATGGATTTTGATCGTTTTTTGCTTCGCGCGCTTTGCGAGAAACTTTGCGGTCTTTGCGTGAATTATCGAGTAAATTAAACTAACAAATAATGGACATCGCAGAAAAAAAAATCGAATTCGAAAAACTCCTAAAAGTTGTTTATGAGCTTCGTGAAAAATGTCCATGGGATATGAAGCAGACTTGGGAAACCCTTCGCCCACTGACCATTGAAGAACTTTATGAACTTACAGATGCCATAATAGATAATGATAAAGCAGAAATAGAAAAAGAACTTGGAGATGTCCTTTTGCATATTCTTTTTTATGCCATGATTGGCGAAGAGGAAGGAAGATTTGATATAGGAACGGTAAGTAAGAGATTGCGAGAAAAACTGATAATACGACATCCCCATATCTATGGTGATGTAAAAGTTGAAAACTCTGACGATGTAAAAAGAAACTGGGAGCAAATAAAGCTTAAAGAAGGCGGGAATAAAGGGACACTTGCCGGTGTTCCAAACTCATTGCCATCGCTCGTAAAGGCAACAAGGCTACAGGATAAGGCCGGTTCAGTAGGTTTTGACTGGACTGACAAAAAAGATGTCTGGGAAAAAGTTCAGGAAGAATTGGAAGAACTTCGTGCTGAAACAGATCACCTAACACCGAATCAAACAAAAATAGAAGCTGAATTTGGGGACTTGATGTTCAGCCTAATTAATTATGCCCGTTTTATTGGCATCAATCCTGATAACGCTTTAGAACGAACAAATCGTAAGTTTATTCATCGTTTCAACTACCTTGAATCAGAGGTAAATGCATCGGGTAAAAAACTGCAGGATCTTAGCCTCGCAGAAATGGATGTATATTGGAATTTGGCAAAGGAGAAGGAGTAGGGAGAGGTCATAAATCGTCAGTCGTGGGGGGAAAAGTAACAACCCCTTACGGGTTAATATTCACATTAATCTTATTGTGAATTTCCGATACTATATAGTATTAGCCCCATCTTATTTTGGCGAAATTGCATAAAATCACCATTTTAATGTCTTTGCCTATAATGGATAATGGGTTAAAAGCCATCATTCAGGAACAACTGTAATATTATTCATGCTTTTTATAAAAAATATTGATAGTTAAGTAACATAATGAATTGTTATTTATGTAGATAAATAATTGACAATTATAATATTATTGACAAAATTGTTTGTAAGATTAAGTCAAAAAAGTAACTATTTATTTAGAATTCTCGGCAAACAGGTTCTTTTCAGCAATCCCTGATTAATAAGTGATTATTAAATTTTTGTGATGTACTTGCATCTGTCTAAAAATGTTTTTAGTTTTGGTCATCAAATAAATTTAACCAATGTTAACCAAACCTTTAAAATGCTCTGTTTTTAAGGCGGTTCCAGCGTTCTGCCTTTCTTTGTTTTGTTCTTTTGGCTTGATGGCGCAAACCGTAGTCGGCCCTTTTGATACTTATGTCAGTAAGCAGATGCCTGCAAATACAACTTTGCTTTCTGGAGGCTTGCCCGCTTATGCTGATGAAGGACGGGTATTAAAAGTAAATATTTTTAACATTGTTGGCCCGATTACTATTAATCAGCAGAATTTTAATTTAACAGGTCCAGTTTGCCCAACATACACACCAACAGGGCAAAGAGTACCGGCAAATCCGTTGCCAAGCGCCACTGCAAATTTTAGTGGTTCGGTATCTGTTACACAGGAAAACATTCCTGCTGCAGGAACTAGTGTGGCAGCATCTTTTTCCGCAAAAGACAATGGATACTGGACTAAATGCAGTCAGAACGTACAAGTGCCTTATCCACAAACGGTAACCGTTAATTTTAATATTGTAAGTCTTAAATTATTGATGGCGACCCACAATACAAGTGTTTGTGAAGGGGCAAGCACTCATGTGGATATCACGACAAAATATCCTGCTAATGGCGGTACGATCACCTACCAAAGTGTCAACGGCCGGGTAAATGTATCAGATCTTGGCAATGGTTTTATGATGACCTATGTAAGCACTGGGGACGATATTATAGTTTGCACACTTTCAGCGGGAAGTGTATCTTATAAAGACAGTGTGAAAGTACATGTCGGTAAACTTAAATTCGCACAAGCTCGCTACAATTATTTTTGCGGGATTAACGATAATATAGACCTAAAATCTCTTCTTGTACCCGGAAGTCTTCAGGACAATCTCGCTTTTACGGGTTCACTAAATGGTGGAGCAGAAGGCCCATTGGCAGCAACAATTAATAAAAATACTTACGCTACTGGTGATATTTTAACTGTCAAAGTAAAATCGACAGACAATGCAGCTTGTGAAGCTACAACAGAATTAAGGTTTTATACCCTTGATCTTGTAGTTCCTAATGCGACGGTATGTGATGGCGCCGAATTACCTTTTTCTGCCGATATTAACCCCCGTGATAATGCAATAAAAATTGCATTATTAGGTACAATTACAGCTCTAAAACCAACTTACACTCTTGCCGTACCAAGTCTTGGTAATCCTTTAGGTAATACAACATTAAAGTTTACAGCTTTCAATGCTACCTATAATTCTAAAGTTGAAAATATGATTTGGTATGCCAATATTGCTACTGAGTGCAATAATACAAGTGCTTATAATTTGAGAATAGGAGGAACTGTAAATGGTAAAGCTGTCCAATCACCCATTGTGGCTATTAACGCGGATGTAAACGGCGGCACATGTTGTAATGGCAGTGCTGGACCAACTCAAACATTCGTTGGAGAACCAACCCGTTTTTCAAGGATAAATCCGCCGGCAGCTGGAGGAGGGTTTGAAGGTTATGTATCTGACTGGACACCCTATCGAAGAGAAATGCGGGCCACAACCACAAATATAGCATTGGCGACTTCACAATGGCGCACACCAATTCAAGACGAAGAAGATTATCATGTAGGGCAGATTACCGGGGTGAATGGGGTTCTGGGAGCTTTGCAATACATAAGAGCTAACGTTATAAATGCTGTAAATGCCGGAGGACCTTATATTGGCGCTACTCGGGCTATTGCAAATACGCTATGCTGGAATGCATTTGTAGCAGCTGAGAATGCTGAACTGGCTCGATCTGCTGCTATGTATGTATATCCAAATGCACACAGATGCGCCATGGAAAGACAAGCCAAAGCCGCAGTTGGCATTGCATTTAGATTTAAAATGGCTTGCGCCTATCCCGCCTGTCCATAATTAATTTTATAAATTATAAAATGTATCAATTTGAACCATAGAAATAAACACTCATGAAAAATATATTTTTATCATTAATTTTAATAACAGCAGCTTCTGGTTTTAGCTATAGAAGTCCGATGCCAATAAATATGACCCAAAGCGATTTAAAATATATTGCTGCCAAGCTTCAAGATCCTGAATGTGTAATAGGTGTGTTTAAGGTCCCGGATATAAGAGATGAATGGCACAAGATCAAAGCAACGGGAGATTACCCCGAGAATGACCCAAGCTATATGGAATTTTACAAGGAAAAAAGATTCTTAAAAATGAACGTTGTGAAATTGTTAAAGGGAGATGCTGATAGTGTTGTATTTACGAATATTAATTTGGGTGGAATTAGTGAAGAAGAATCATTGAGTTTTTATACTTTTCCGGGTGTAACGTGGTTGTTAGTGCTCAATAAAGGACTAATAAATAATGGAGGCAATGCCGAACCAGCAGGTTGGTTGAAAGATGTAAAAGACATTCAAAAATATAAATGGCTGAACCCGCAAACCGCTTTTGTGGCTGATGGGTATAAAGGTAATTATTATATTGTCTGGAATAAAAAATATGATATTCCGGTTGGCCTCACAGAAACCAATATGGCTTTTGCAGAAGATATTGGCAACATTTACAAAGCAATACAAAATTTTAACAAAGACACATCTAAAGATGACTTTAATGCCACACTTAACTTAGCGCGTGATAAGATGAAAACAGAAAGTGGTAAGACCTTATGTAACATGTTGATCAAAAAATAGAATTGATTTAAACAACCAAAACACCTTAGTATGAAAAAGTTAATATTTCTTCCATCCCTAATTATTTTCCTTATTTCCGGGTTTTTAAACATTTCTTTTGGACAGGGGCAAATTCTTTCAGTAACCCCTAATATGGTTAATCCGGGTCAAACCACTGATATAATTATTCGCGCCCAGGGTACTGCATTTAAAAGTGGAGTATCGAAAGTAAATTGTGGTTCAGAGATTACTGTTAATAGGGTGACTGTCAATAATACAACTACTATTGATGCTCAAATAACTGTAAGCAACAGCGCTACACCCGGCTCTAATAATATAACTGTAACTACGGGGGCGAGTACGGTTACATTTAATAGCGGGTTACAGATATTCCAGATTGGAAATAAGGTAACAGCAACTATGATCGTTACGCCAGTACAAACCATGCATTTATCCGATTTTGACCCTAATAATCTAGCAAATTCCCCTTTGCTATTTACAGTGAAGGTATTTAATGATAATAAACAAAGAACGCTGCGTGCTGATCTTATCATTAGTGGTCAATCATCAGGAGAAATAGGATCTGCGTATAAGGTATTTAGTTTGAGCGCAAGCAATACGATTAGTTTTGATAATAGGCAGTTTGATAAATATACTGTTTCCAGTACAAGTAATCCTGCCATTCAGACTGCGATTCAAACTGGAGCATTGCCTTCTGATGTGTATAGATATCAGATTAGGATCAGCGATAATAACATGAATGATACTTTGGCAACTGCGGAGGGCGATAATTTTATCGCAAATAATATCAATAAGCCTGAACTGATAAGTCCAGGAAATCCTTTTTATTCTGATCCGGTTGCAGAGCATGTTAAACAACCTGTATTTCAATGGTTTTCCCAAGCCAATTCCTATGACTTTTATCTCTATGAAGTGAACCCGGGACAAAAATCTGCTGCTGAAGTGGCCAATAACCGTCCTATTTATCATAACACTTCTCCCATAGTTGGAACTTCTATGATATATCCTGCTTCCGCAGCAATAATGCAGGATGGTAAGATATATGCCTGGCAGATAGTTGCAAACTATAATGGTACAAGTGGCGCTACGACTTTAGCAAGTGATTTATTTTGGTTTACAATGGCTTCGTCTTCATTAATTACAACAAATAAAACAGTTGCAGAATTAAAAGTAATTCCGGATCAAATAACATTGGGTGCCGGACAGTCGTATAAATTTACTGCAAAGGCATATGATTTGAAAAATGATACGGTTTCAATTACCCCAACCTGGAGTATAATTCCTTCTGATGGAGGCGGGATCGATAAAAATGGAAATTTTGTGGCCGGTACCACCCCTAATCAAGTTGCAGTAATTGCTACCTATGGTGATTTTACTGATTATGCAAATGTTACTGTCACATCGGGAATAAATCTGACCGGATCATTAGATGCATTTAGCCTGGATCAGTTTGTTAAGCAGTTATTTGGGCTGCCTAAATAATTTATTACATTCATTTTAATGATTAAATATTTGATTCTCAATTTTAAATGTAATAATTTATAATCTCAATTGTGGGGAGGAAATTTAAAAATTCCTTGTTGATAATTCTTTTTCTGGGCATATTTTGCAACAGTAAAAAGTTATATGCAGCTTCCAATTATGAGAGTTGGGAATTGCAAAGTCCTAAAAAAAATGGGATAATAAAAACCGGAGAATTATTAATAACTGTCAAGCTTTTAGATAGTGTCAAGATATTTAAAGGCTCTTTCCAATTACTTATTGATGATAATCTTATCACTAATTTCATCAAATTTTCGCCAAACCAGATTTCTATAATTTATACGCTTCCCCTCAAAGACGGTTTGCATAAACTTGAACTGCATATTAAAGCTTTTGATGTTGGTTTTTTAACACCGATAAAATCCCAATTTTACGTCAATAAAATATTGCCGGGAAGTATTGATTCACCTAAAGTTAAGAAGTCCTTTTTTGAACTTTCAGGTAATATTATCGGGAATTATAAAGTAATAAATATGTCGGGTCCTGGTGAAGCCCTGGCCCAATCTCCTCCTTATTTCAGAGATGTCAATATTGATGTTGTGGCACGTGTTGGGCAGGTAAGTTTCCCTTTTCGGTATTACAATACAAGTGATGAATATTTCAATCCTGGAATTCAGTCCAGGAATTACCTTGTATTTGGAGCGCGGTACAAATATTTTGAATTATTATATGGCGATCAAAACCCCGTATTTGATAGACTTGTATTGACTGGTATTAGAATTACAGGTTATAAATTCAGTATCACTACACCAAGATTCCAAATGCAAATCGTTGATGGTACATCACAAAATGCAATGGAAGGAATTATATCAAGGTATCATGCTTCTGACAGCACGCCTCCACCCGCGAACTTAATTAGAGATACTGTTCATAAAAACAGGGATTCTACCTATATAAGTACTCCAGGCATTTACAGGCGACATTTGACTGCAGCCCGATTTGCCTTTGGAAATAAAATGGAAGGATCTAACCTGGGTATTAGTCTCTTGAGAGCCAGGGATGATACAAGTTCTATTAAATACGGCGTAAACCCTTCTGACAATATTGTTTTGGGCGCTGATGAGAGTTACGTGACAAACGGTAATGCCTTACGGGTGAATGCAGGAGCAGCGCTCAGTTTTTATACGACAGATATTTCTAAAGGCGCTGTTTCTGAAAGTTCCATTGATTCTTTTTATGGTTATAGGTTTGGATTTAATCCCGCTACCTATAAAAACCTCATCGTTTTAAATCTTACTACCTTAAAACCTGGCGAAGCCACTACGGCTGACTATATTACCGCAGCATTTAAATCAGCAAACAAAAGTAAAACAACTGACAATCTCCTTACCCTGGATTATCATTATTATGGCAGCAGTTACATTTCAGAGGGCAATCCATTTACTCAGAATGATTTGTGGACAGCAACTCTTCAGGATCAGCTTGCGTTTTTTAATCGTAAGGTTACAATATTTGCAAGGTATTCTTACCAGGAAAACAATGTCTCAAAATCAGATATAACGACCATAACAACACATCTCATAAATGGGAGTATTTTTATAGCTCCGGCTCCTAATTTACCTCAATTCAATATTGTGATTAATGACCAGATAAGAAAAGCTCCTGGTGCCTTTGAAAACCTTGGGGCAGTAAATGATAACAGCCTAAACCTGACCGGCTCTATAAATTATAACCTGAAGTTAGGAACAAACACAACAGGTTTCAATGTATCCTACACAAATTCAATGCGAAATGATGCAATCAATGTATTTACAAGTAATGATATCCAGATTATTGGCGGTGGAGTCACTGAAACTTTCAACAAACTAAACCTTATCATTGATGCACATTATACAATGATGACTTATTCTAATACAGAAACCCCTACAGCGCCACTAAGCAATACATATGATGGCCATATCAAATATCAGCTAAAAAAGCTAAAGGCCTATTTTGGGATAGGAGGCAGCATTACAGCATCAGAATCTACTTCATTACTAGGAAGTTCAACTTCAACCAGGGATTTATTTAATGTATTAGTAGGTGGTCAAATTTTTAAAGGGTGTCAATTAGATTTCGAAGCCGGGATAGCTCCATATACCGATCTCAGCTATTCCTCAAACAATTACAAAGAGAATTATGCACTTTTGAGGCTTTCTTATAATTTTGATTTTAAGAGGTGAATAGAGCATGGAAGGCTGGGTTAAACAAACAGGTTTATAGCAATAAAATTATTCTTAACTTTACCTTATGGAACCCAAAGCCTTTAGGTTAGATATTATTAAGAAAGCGAAACGTGTTACCCTGTTTTTAAGCAGTTTCACAACAATCTTGCTCTTTTTCAATTATTGTGACCCAGGTGTAAATGATACATCAATAAACGTAAAGGTACATGGGCATGTTATTGATAGAACTACCGGGAAAGCAATTCCTTTTTCGGCAATTGAAAAAACAATCAATAATAATGATACCTTTACAATAGGCAGTTTAACAACGGATTCAGTTGGCAATTTTACCTTCAACTATGACTATTACTACGACTTAAAAGAAGTTCAATTTGTAATTGCACATGCAAATAAATATTTCAATGGCACTCCGCAGCCCGTAGGTTGGATTAATGGTGATGTCGATGTAACAATACCTTTAGTACCTAAGAGCAACTTGTTTATACATTTTATAACCTCCTCGCAAAATGATACGGTAATTTTTAAAGCGACGATATTACAAAATACTTATCCAGGTACGTGGATTAACATTTCCTACAGTGACACTGTATTTCAAAGTAAAATACTTAAAAGAGCTATTGACGGCAATATAATGAATCATTTTTCATGGATAATCAAAAAAAATGGAATTAGCCAGACTTTTAGGGATAGTATAAAATTAAATGCATTTGATTCAGCAAATTATAGTATTGTATTTTGAATAATAAGATATAAATTTTCCATAAAATATAAAAAATTAGTCATTTTATTTTTGATATCTAATGCATACTTTATTTATGGACAAAGCAAATGGGAAGCTGGTATTGAAGGAGGAGGTGGGTTTATTATTGAAGCAGAAGTGGAAATAATATATTATTAGGTGGGATTACTGGACAATACAAATTATATATCTCCAAGAGTGATGAAGGTAAAGTAAATTGCAAAGATTGGAATTTTTCTCACTACTCACTACCCAATACTCATTTCTATCTATGCTATTTTGTCAGTATCCATACTTTGGCAGATAATTTGAAATAAGCGGAGCAAATAACGATCAATCTAATAATACTATGAAACAAGGTAACCTTACCGTACATACCGAGAATATCTTCCCGATCATTAAGAAATTTCTGTACTCTGATCATGAAATATTTCTTCGGGAATTAATATCCAACGCCGTTGATGCTACGCAAAAACTGAAAACCTATTCGTCATCAGAAGATTTTGAAGGTGACTTGGGAGACCTTACGATTAAGGTTTCAATAGATTCTAAAAAGAATACACTTACAATTTCTGATCGTGGCATTGGAATGACAGAAGAAGAAGTTGATAAATACATCAACCAGATCGCATTTTCATCTGCCGAAGAGTTCGTGCAGAAATATGCAGACAAAAAAGACGCTGCGGCTATTATCGGCCATTTTGGTCTTGGTTTTTATTCGGCTTTTATGGTGGCTGACAACGTAGAACTGCAAACAAAATCTTATAGAAAAGGCTCCGAAGCAGTACATTGGAGTTGCGTGGGTACAACCACCTTTGAAATGGAAAAGGGAAGCCGTAAAAAAAGAGGAACTGAAGTAATCCTGCATATTAATGAAGATTCTAAAGAGTTCCTGGAAACGGCAAGGATTGAGAATATGCTGAAGAAGTATTGCAGTTTTATGCCTGTTGAAATTGAATTTGATGGGAAAAAGATAAACAATACCGAACCGCTTTGGCTTAAAAAACCGGCAGGACTAAAAGATGAAGATTATATCGCCTTTTACAAGGAACTTTATCCTTATGCCGAAGATCCATTATTTTGGATACATCTTAATGTAGATTATCCTTTTAACCTTACCGGTATTCTTTATTTCCCCAAGGCGACCAACTATATGGAGCCACAAAAGAATAAAATACAGCTATATAGCAACCAGGTATTCGTAACTGATGAAGTCAAGGAAATTGTACCGGAGTTTTTAACGCTGCTACATGGTATTATTGATAGTCCTGATATTCCGCTGAATGTATCAAGGAGCTACCTTCAGGCAGATCATAACGTGAAGAAGATCAGTTCGTACATTGTGAAAAAAGTATCGGATAAACTCGCTGATATTTTTAAAGAAAACCGTGAAGATTTCGAAAAGAAATGGGATGATATAGGGTTCTTTATCAAATATGGAATGTTGACTGATGAAAAATTTGCAGAAAAAGCAATGGATTTTTCATTGGTTAAAAACGTTGATAACAAATACTTTACTTTCAATGAATACAGCGAGAAAATAAAACCTTTACAAACCGATAAAACTGATCACCAGGTCTGGTTGTATGCCAATGATGCTCAGCAGCAACATGGTTTTATTGACGCTGCAAAAAAGAAATCTTACGACATTCTTATTTTCAATAATCCAATTGATAATCATTTTATTCAATTGATAGAATCCAAGATTGAAAAATTATCTGTTAAGCGTGTTGATGCAGATACGCTTGATAAATTAATCGATAAGGACGAAAAAATTGGATCCGTCTTAAATAGCGAAGAAGAAACGAGTTTAAAAGAAACCTTTGAAAGCATAGCAGGTAAAGAGAAATATAGCGTAAAACTCGAATCTCTTTCCCCTGAAGATGCACCGGTAATGATCACCCAAAGTGAATGGATGCGCCGTATGAAGGAAATGAGCCGAATGAATGGAATGGGCAATATGGATTCGCTTCCCGGCGGATATGACCTTATCTTAAATACTAATCACAAGCTGAGTAAAAAGATTGCTGATGCAAAAGGTGATGAAGAAGCAAAAAAACTTTCAGGATATTTGTTTGATTTGGCAAGATTGTCGCAAAATTTATTGAGCGGACAGGACTTAACGGATTTTGTGAGCAAGTCTATTGAGAATTTAGGATAATGATAAAGAGTGTCCCGCAGATGACGCAGAAAGAGCAGATTTAAAATAGAATTCTGCATATTTAACGAATCTGCGGGACATTTTTGTTTATCAATGTGTTATTGATAAGGGAAGTTCAAATCTTATTAAAGCAATAACCAATTAATTTTTCAAAAAAATTCCAATCTTTGCACTATGCCGACTTCAGATGTGTCCATTTCTTCCAAATTGCTTGGAGTAGAGCAAAGCATATTTTCCGTAATGACTGCTCTTGCAGTTAAGCATAATGCAATTAACCTTGCCCAGGGTTTTCCGGATTTTAATAGTCCGCCAAAACTGATTGAATATGTTCATCAATATATGCAGGAGGGTAAAAATCAATATGCACCAATGCCGGGTGTACTACCACTTCGCCAAAAAATAGCTGCAAAAACTGAAAAACTCTACGGCGCCAAATATGATCCTGAAACAGAAATAACAATTACTGCAGGAGCTACTCAGGCTATATACGTTGCTATTTCAGCTATTATCAAATATAAGGATGAAGTAATTATTTTTGAACCTGCGTATGATTCCTATTTGCCTGCCATATTGATTAACAAAGGGACTCCTAAATATATACAACTCAATGCACCTGATTATAATA
>Ga0207119_1021_pt1 | contig 25513 bp, 19 predicted proteins | sample Alteio_BWMinHeat_43_FD_153505 | JGI IMG/M metagenome (GOLD analysis project Ga0207119, IMG submission 153505) | Enriched cells from forest soil in Barre Woods Harvard Forest LTER site, Petersham, Massachusetts, United States -... | ecosystem: Environmental > Terrestrial > Soil > Temperate forest >... | reverse complement strand
GGAACTTTCATACAGAAATCGAAACTGTCTCAATTCACTTATGATGCCTTCTGGCGGGTTACGAAAACGACCTTCCCTTCCGGCTATGTGGGGGACGTACGTAACCTTCACGACTGAGTAGATTCTTTCAAATCTTGAGACGCTGAGCTCTGATTCTCGAAGGACTAAATCGAGAGGACAGAATCACCTATCAGTTGGCGGGATATACGCCGGGCGAAATGACATACGAGCTGGGGGGAACTTTTGAGTCGCGGCGCCGGTTAGTTCCACTCGGAGTTTGTGCGTTTTCCCATCTAAGGCGAGAGGCCTAAAGCCCAGGACATATCGGAAATGAACTTGAACGAGGATGTCGTCCAGAGCCGTTGCATACATTTTTGGTTCGACGGAGAAAAACTGGCCTCCTGTTTTTACCGCAAGGAAATGAGCCACATTCGGTTGGGCGTGCTGGTTCTCAAGGTAGATGGGACTTACGGGTACCGCTCCGTCGTTTATTCCATATACGATGCCAGAAGTTTGCAAAAGATCGCTTAATAGATCATCTACTTCTTCCCTTTCCATGCCACTATGATCCCCGTAGAGAAACACAATCACTGGAAGTGGTTCGGGCTTGGTGTGATGGACGTTTTCCAGGATCAGCCGCAGCATGCCTTGTAAGGCGAGCTCGCCTGTGCGCGTGCCCACACCTTTTGGCCACCCGTGGAATAGTTTTTCGAGGGCGGCGAGGGCAGAGTCAAAATCCCGGGACGGTACATAGTCGATTTTGAATTTTTGGTCATCGCACCAGTGCGCGATACCCAGCGTGTCGTTCTTGTCGAGATGGTCGAGCGCCGGCCTTAGCAGAGATACTTTCCCACGCATGAATCCCGACCCATTCTCGTCCCAGTCCATTTCGTTGCAGATCACGACGAACCAGAGTGAGATCGGACGGGTGCCATACCGCGCACCGACGTCGAAACTCTGGATCGGCATTTCGGTGTCGTTGTCGAAGACGCGGAAATCATCTTTTTTGAGCCCCGCGAGGGGTAAGAGTGTCTTCGCATCTTGTGTAATCACGTCGACAAGAACCAGGGATGAATTCACTCGAATGGTTGTCTGCGATGCAACATCTGCTTGAGCAAAGCACAAGCTTGGGGAAAGCAATGCAAAAGTCAGAATCAATTCTCTTACAGCGCTCGCTTTTCCCTCATCGACTTTCTGCTTCATCTCGGAGTCCCCTTCGAGAGTGTATAAGGCACTTTCAGTCCGCGACATTTTAATTTGAGGTAGTTGACAATGCGCATCAAATCCAATCGAATTCATTGGGAAACCGGGGGGACCGGGGACAGACCGGACGTTTTCTGTTATTTATCTGATCGAGCCCGTTTGGCTAGTAACGATTCGTGGATCCAGAAAAAGGAGAACTTCCCGTCTGTCCCCGATCTTCTGCAGACCTTCTCTTAATCGGTGCTGCCGCAGCTACGGTGCTCTATGCGCAGAACTCTAAACACATCAAGGAGGTCATGGATGGCCTCGCGGCACAACTACGGATGCACTTGGCCAAAATGGCTAATAACTCGCAGAGTCCCGACCCGCAGGGAGGATGGCAGAGGGAGATTCGTGCCGCACTTGAGAGAATGCAACGGCTAGGCAAGAGACTGGGCGATAAGACCATGCAGCAGTATAAGGATATTATGGCCCAAGCCTCCCAGGTTCTAAAATAGGAACTGCCATGAAACCAAATAGTCGGGCATCGTCCGCAACCAAACGTGACAATCTCGAGAGGAAAACTCAAGCAATTGGACACGTGCAGCTGAAGGAGAGCATTCGGAAACAACTCGAACGTGCCTCTCCGCATTCCTCAAAGCAACTTACCGAATATCTAGCAATTGACCTGAGCGACCTAGTAGAGGCGGCCCGAACGCATCGAAGGCATGTCAGTCATTTCCTGAAGATGAAATTTCCGAGAGACAGAAGGAAATTCCGCAAGTTATTAGCTGAATTTGAAGTGAACCTACTTTTCCATAGCCAGTGGCACCTGGCAGACATCAAACGCCTGCTTCCGCGGCTAGTGCGCGATAGCTATGGCGCGGCTAGTCGAAGAGTTGCCCACCCCAAGCGACCGAGGAAGGCGCATTAGATGACGCCATCGGCTCCTTGGATCGAGTAGACTTGGCACCTGTTCGAGGACCAAGGCCCGCGCCGTTAACCCCTCCTCCGCAACCATCCAATCCTCAATTCTCCCCATTCCCTGCAAAACACTTAGCCCCTCGCCACTCCCATGCTATCCTCTCCCGTGTACGCCGAATCCCATCCCCGCCCGGCCGTCTCTCACCCGCACTTGGCCTCCATTTCGTTCTGCTCTTCCCAACCTTCTAACCTGCCAACCTGCCACCATGAAAACGATGTTCAAACTTCCTCAAACTCTTCCCATCCATGGCCATTACTCTCTCGCCAACACCACGACACCGTAAGTCCTTTAGCCGCAACACTTATGAACCTCCCCGCAAGTGTTGCAAACAAAAGACTTACAGGAAACCTAACTCCTTTAGATGCAACACTTACAAAAAACGCGGGGGGTGGGGCTGTCCATCATTTTCTCTCCAGCCACCAAATTCCTGTCGTTACTTTGTTTTCAACCACTTACAAATTGCCCATTTTCTATCTCCTTTGTTTTGACATTCATCCATGCAAATGGGGGGTGGGGGGTAGGGCCGCTATGAAACAGCTGAAGAACTACTTGAAGTCTGCCGGCATCTCCTGGGCAATCAATGAGTTGCCGGTTCTGAACCGCAGTTCACTCTTCGTTGAACTGGTTGCGCTTCCGGTAGGCCAAAACGCTGAGGCCGATGCAGATGAGCATGGGCGGGATCACCAGGATCGCGATGCCGCTCTTCAGCGCCTGAATCATGCGCGAACCGGCGCCCGCAGCCTGCGTATAGCAGAGCGCGCAATTCTGCGCGTACGTGAGCTCGGGAACAACCAGCGCCGCCATCAAAGCGGCCGCGCGCGCGAAGATTCGTACAGCCTGCTTCATCGTAATGTCCGTTTTCTGCCGCCAACCCGGAGTATCCCTCCGGGATGGAATGGGGTCAACCGCTTTCTAGAAAGTTGCGGAGCGGCGCCCCCCTTTTGCGCCGCTCCACCTTGTGCCCCTCAGTGCGCGAACGGCCGCATGTGCAGCAGGCGGATGCTGTCGGTCCAGATCATGTTCATCATCAGCAGGACGAAAATGGTGGCAGGAATCAGCGTAAGAAACAGGCTGCGTTTCTCCTGCGCCAGGTGCATGAAGTACATCAAGCCCAGCGCGGCGCTGCCAATCGCCAGCACGAGCAGGATGCGCACCAGCCCCGCGGTGGAAAAATTCTGATAAGCGAGAAAGATTTCGACACCGGCGATAGCCAGCAAAATAAAGTAGACCGGCAGATACTTGGCAATCACGTTTCCGGAACTTCCAGCAGAAGCCATCTCTATGTCTCCCTTCGAGCTGCGCGCGCTTCAGTGCGCGATATTTGTGAGATACACCAGCGGCACGACGAACATCCACACGAGATCCACGAAGTGCCAGTAAAGCCCCGTCGTTTCGACATGCCCCGGCGTCAGGCTGTCGCTCGAATATTTTCGTGCAACCACCGCGAGCGCCACCACGCCGCTGATTACATGCAGCAAGTGCAATCCGGTGATGCTGAAAAAGGTCTGGCCGAAAAGCCCGGTATTCAATTTGATGCCTTCATCAAACAATCCGAACCACTCGCGGATATGCAGTCCGGCGAAAATGAGACCCAGAATCATCGTCGAAGCCAGGAAGCGCAGCGCCTTGGGCTTGTCTCCCGCCTTCGAGGCGTCTACCGCGCCGAGCATGGTCAGGCTGCTGGTAATCAGCACGAAAGTCATGATCGCGGCATTGATGATGCTCCCGGACTTGAACGGCGTCTGCCAATCCGGCGTGGCCACACGGAGATAGCCGTAGGCGAAGAGAATGGCTCCGAACGTGACAGCGTCGGAGATGATAAACAGCCACATCGTCAGTTTGCGGGAAGGAATCGCGTAAGGCGATTCTTCCATCAGGGCGCCGCCATGCCCGTGTACGGCCATTTCGGACTCGCTCACAGTTTTCCCCCTTCCGAAAACCTACAGCTTCGTGCGCAAAACGAGAAGCAGATAGAGCCAGAGCACTCCCATGAAATGCCAATAAATCGCGGTCGCTTCAAAAGTGCTCCGCCGGAAGCGATTGCCGGCCACCACCAGCCGGCTTATCACGAAGAGCAAAGCCCCGATGCCGGCAAGCAGATGCAATCCGTGCATCGCGGTAAGCACATAATAAAACGAGCTGTTCGCATTCGTCGCCAGATAAAGGCCCTGGGCCGCGAGCTGCCGCCAGGCTTCATATTGTCCCGCAACAAAAAACAATCCCAGCGCCAATGTGACCGTGAGCCAGCCCAAGCCCCTGCGAACGGCGCTACCATCTATCTCGGGAGTAGCGGGAAGCGCGCGCCGCGACATTTCCAAAGTCGCGCTGCTCACGAGAAGCGCCAGCGTGTTGAAGTAGAGAATGCGTGGCAAAACGATGTGCACCCAATCTGCCGAAGCGCCCTGGCGCACATACAGCGCGCTGATGAAGGCCATGAACGACATCGTGATCGTGCAAATGCCCACCCAGATGCCGCTGCGAGACGCTTCCGCGTGTGCGGATCGTACTCTTGGCGCGGCTGCGGCTCTCACTGATGGATACGTCGTTGACGACATGATCTTCCCTTCTTCATTCGAGGTCGCAACGCAAAAGTTTTTGAGCTTTCGCAAACAACCTCACTCCGTTCGCTTAGCCCGCAGACGGCTCCGGCGAATCCTGCATGATGTAATCACCCTTCGAACCCTTTACGCCGTACTGATACGGGTCGTGATAAACGATCGGGTGCTTGTCCCCAAAATTATTCCAGGGCGGCGGCGAAGGAATGCTCCATTCGAGCGTGGTGCCTTCCCACGGATTTTCAGAAGCCGGCTTACCCTTGAAGTGGCTGTAGATCAGATTAAAGATAAAGATGAATTGAGCCGCACCCGTGCAGAGAGCCGCGATGGTGATGAACTTGTGTAGCGGCATCAACGGGCCAGTGAAGTCGTTCACGAACGCGGAGTAACGCCGGATGTTCCCGACCAAGCCCAGGTAGTGGAACGGCATGAAAATGCAGTAGGTGCCGATGAAGGTGAGCCAGAAGTGCAGCTGGCCGAGTTTCTCGTTCATCATGCGTCCGGTCATTTTGCCGTACCAGAAATATGTGCCGGCAAACACGCCAAAGATGGAAGCCACGCCCATCACCATGTGGAAATGTCCGACGACGAAGTACGTGGCGTGCAAGACGATGTCAATGGATGGCTGGGCGAGGAAGAAACCGCTTACGCCGCCGCTTACGAACATGGAAATGAAGCCCAGCGCAAATAGCGATGCGGAAGTGATTCGAATATTCGCGCCATAAAGGCTGCCGAGCCAGATCATCGTCATGATCGTTGCAGGAATCGTAATCGTCAGCGTCGGAAACGAGAACAGCAGCGAGGAAAAAGGATTCATGCCGCTGACGAACATGTGGTGTCCCCAAACCATCCAGCTGAGGAACCCGATGGACATCATCGAGTAAATGATGACGCGAGCGCTTAAGAGCGGCTTGCGCATGCTGTTGATCAGGATGTGGGAAACAATGCCCATGGACGGCAGAATCGCAATGTACACTTCGGGATGCCCGAAGAACCAGAACAAATGTTGCCAAAGGAGCGGCGAACCGCCGGAGTGCGGCTGCAACCGGTCGCTCACCACCAGGCCGGAAGGAATGAAGAAACTCGTTCCCGCGGTCCGGTCCAAAATGAGCAGGATGCAGGCGGGCAGCAACACTGCGAACGCCAGCAACGCGATGCAGGAAGTGATGAACCACGCCCACGTGCAAATCGGCATGCGCATCAAGGTCATGCCCTTGGCACGCAGGTCAAGAGTTGTGGCAATGAAGTTGAGCGCACCGAGCAGCGACCCGATGCAGAAAATGGCGATCGAAATTCCCCACAGGTTCATTCCCCATCCCATGCCGGGTCCCGCATCCTGACCAACCGCACTCAGCGGTGCGTATGACGTCCAGCCGGAGATCGGCGGCCCGTCGGGAATGACGAATGCAAGGACCAGCACCAGGAACGCGACGAACGTCGTCCAGAACGACATCATGTTGAAACGCGGGAAGGCCATGTCCTCCGCACCGATCTGAATGGGGAGGAAATAGTTGCCAAAGGCCGCGAACGGCGCATTGGTCAAAACAAAGAACACCATCAACGTTCCGTGCATCGTAAGCAGCGACAGGTAGTATTCCGGTGTGATGATGCCGCCCGGAGCTCCCACTTTGGAAAGCAATTCCAGGCCAGGAATTCGCGTCGTCGGCCACACGAGGTGAAAACGCATCAGCCAGGAGAGCCCCATGCCCATGCAAACGGCGAGCAGGCCCAGGGCGTAATACTGTTTTCCGATCACCTTGTGATCGAGGCTGAAAACGTTCTTCCGGAGGAATCCTTCCGGTGGCGCGTGTACGTGCGCCGGTTGCGCAGAAGCTTCTTGCATGTATCCACCTCGCTGGGGGTGCGCCGCACACCGGCCAAGTTAGACACTTGCCGGCCTGCGGGCTGGGGTTACGAGTTCACTGCTCGGACGCTTTCTGTTTCAACCACTTTTCAAAATCATCCTGTGCCATCACGTTCAAATACGCCTTCATGTTGTAGTGACCCAGTCCGCAAAGTTGGGTGCAAACGATTTCGTACCTTCCAATCTTCGTTGCCGTGAAGTGCACAGAAAGATCGAGGCCCGGCACGTAATCCTGCTGGATGCGCAATTCCCTCACGTAGAAGGAATGGCCCACGTCTTTCGCGTGCATCAACAAGTGAACTTCCCGGTTGACCGGGATGACCAGCTCGCCGGAGACGATGTCGTCTCGCGATTCGATGTCGTTGGCGGGATCGAGGCCAAAAAAATTCTGATTCCCTTCGTCAATCTTGTCCGGATGGATGGCGCCGAATTTCCCATCCAATCCGGGATAGCGAAAGTAAAACGCGAATTGGCCCGCCTGTGACTGGATCTGCAGGGCATCGGGCCGGGGCGGTGTGAAGTAAACATTGGCCCAGGCTTTCTGGCCCAGCACACCTAGCGCGAAAACCTCGGCGCCCACGATGATGAACGCGACCGTCACCATCAGCTTCGCGCCGCCGGGGAAATGCTTGAGCTTGGCGCCGTCTTTGCGCTCCGAGAATCTCCAGACAAAGAAAGCGAGGACCAATTGCGCCCCGAGGAAAGAGAATCCCGCCTCAGCCATGGTGTCAGACAGTTGATCGTCGATCGCGTGCCCGTGGGTGGAGATGTCTTCCGGCGGCACGTACATGTGCCTGGCAATCGGATACGCGGATGCCAGCGCAATGATCACCAGCACGATTGCAAACATTTTACCCATGGTACCTGGCCTTTCCCCGAGGCCTGCTCGGGCGGCAGTTCACACGAATTCAGCACAACTACCGTTCCGCGCGAACTGCGAATGGTCCTGCCAATGCCGCTCAGTAGGGCTTGGCTTTGAAGACAAAGTTAACGGTCTTGGTTTCGCTGCCGGCGATGGTGACTTCCTGCGTTTGCTCGCCATACGACTCGTGCCACGCAGTGACGGTGTACTTGCCCGGGGGCAGATTGGGAAGCTTGAAGTCTCCACCCTCGGCGGAGATCGAGTAGTGCGAATTCTTCAGCACCGCGAACGTTCCGTGCATCCACGGATGAACGTTGCACTTTACGGGGATAAACTCCGGCTTGTCGTATTTGTCCACGATCGGAGGCGTTCCCGGTGGCTGCGATTTGTTCCACTCGCGGTTGACCTTGGGCAGCGGATGGATGTTGTGTGAGGTCTGGTCGTCGTTCACTACTTCCAGTTGCTGGTTCACCTGAAAGGCCAAAACGTGCGGCGTGTAGCGGCAACCCTTCTGCGTGAAGACCGCCGCCTGCGACGGCGCTGGATCATCCGGCGCGCCCGCCGAAATGTAGACAACTACATTTTCCAGCGCGTTGTTCGGGCCAGTCACGACCGTCTCCGTGGTCGTCGGTGTTGAGTATTGTTTGGCGCAACTGGGCTCCTTGGACATGTCAATCGGCTTCTGTTTGGCCGGCGTGCCCTCGTAGGTGATCTTTCCGCTGACAGTTCCGCCGCCCGGTACGGCAGACGTCATCGTCGCCGCGGCCAGGATGGCTACCCCCGCCAGATAAATATGCTTGATTCTCATTCGCGTACTCCTCCTGGGATTCTCGTAGCCCAATTAATCTATGGTGCGATTCCAGAGCCCGTGTTCGTATTTGCCGTTTTCTTCGCGGCGACGATTTCCGCGCCTTCTTTCGTGCTCATCCACAGCGTGAGTTCCGGGCTCTTGTGCGTTACTTGCAGCGTCCGCAAGTAGTGCACCAGATCCCACGCTTCTTCCGGCTTGATCACGTCCGCGAACGAAGGCATTGGCGTGCCATCGAGGCCAGTGATGAAGATTTTGTAGAGGTCTTGGTTGGTGCTGCCGCACTTGAATCGCGATCCGGAGGCAAAGTTGTAGGGCCGGATCGGCTGGTCGTTGCTGTCCGTCAGTGTGGAAGCCGAAGGGCCATCTCCCCGGCCTTCTTGCCCGTGGCATTTCCAGCACTCCAGCTTCTGGAAGAGTTCCGAACCATGCTTGATGCTCTGGAGCGTCAGCGCGGGCTCCGCTGATACATGGATCGGCTCGCCAGCCTTCTCTGTTTTCCAACGCGGTGAAAACGTCTTGATGAAGGCCACCAAGTCGGCCCGGTTTTGGTGCGTCAAGGGGATCCACGACGGCATATTGGAATTGTTGAAACCGCGCGTCATGGCCTCGAAAAGGTCTTCGTCGGTCGGCAGCGTACCCGTCACGGTGGAACGGCACTTAAACGTGGCGGCCACGAAATTCCGCGGGAGGATATTCAAGTACGGACCGTTCTCCCCGGTGCCATCGCCGCGCGCGCCGTGGCAGCCCCAGCAGTACCGATAATAGAGTTGCTTGCCGGCGCCCGCGTTGCCGGTGTATTTGCCGATGTGGGATTCCCCCTGTTGCGCCGGAGCAGCCATCGGGAAAACGGCGGCTGCAAGAATCGCGATACCAAGTTTCTTGATTTTTGTCAGTCTCATCGTTTTCACCCTTAGAACGCAAAGTCGAAACCCACCAGCAAGCTGCTGGTGGTCAAGTCCAGCCCGTTGACGGGCGAAGCGCCTCGCTGGCGCAAGATGGCGTATTCGTTGTGGAACGCAAATCCCGCCCGGCTGGAAATGAAGGGGTAGTAGCGCCAGCCAAATGTCAGCACGTCTTCGTTGCCGAAATTGGCCGGGTTTGTCGCGAAAACTTGGCGCGACATGCGGATCATTTCATAGCGATTGAGCAGGATGAGTTGCGGGCTTACGTCGTAAATCGTTTCAAACAGCGCACCGTTCCAAGTCGGCGCCCGCGCGCCGCTCGCCGCAAGACCGCCAGTCGCATTTGCCGCAGTATTCGAGCCGAGGAAGGCGCTGTCCCAGCCGTGGAAGAACATGGTGGTCACATTGAGCTTGTGGACGAACCACATGCCGATCAGACCATCGCGGTAGAAGCTCTTGTTGCCGATGGAAGTTCCGACAAGAGGCGCTCCACCCTCCGTGTATTGCGGAAATGTAGGTGCTTGACCAATGTAGGCAAAAGCTCCAACTCTTTGGAGCCCAAAGCTGCCGAGTTCGAATGCCTGACTAGCGGCAAAATAACCGTTGTAGCCCCGGCCTGTAGGGATGCTTCCCGATCCGTTGCCCGAGGTGAAGTTTGGCTGCCCGTCATTCGAATTCAGAACCGCCGCGGATACTCGCGTACGGTCGTCCTTGGAGTGTCCCATCCACTCCAAGCCCACCTGGTTGTCGCCGAGTCCAAACGTGTAGAAGGATTCGCCGACGGCCCCGGGAGCGCCCGGATTTCCGGGGGAGACCAGCGGCTGGAAGTGGTAATTCGCATACGTGCCGGCTACGTTGGTGAGGGTCAGGATGCGCTTCTCAGACAGCAGATTGTCCAATTCGAATTTGCCCAGCTTGATGTTGAGCCATGAGGAGCCGAGGATATTGTCCACGCGGGCCCAGACCGATTCGAAATGGAACGAAGCAGTACTGTCCGAAGAAGGCAAAACGTAGAACGAAAAATTCTTCGCCAACGTGCCGCCGGTATGGAAATCCAGGCCGCTCCAGTCAAACCCATGTGTCGTGACCTTGGCTTCTGTCTGGCCTCCGGTGGTGCTCGTGGGATCGTCTACCTGTCTGCGATTCTGGCTTTCCCGATGCCAGGTGGGCGTGATACGGAAGGTCACCGGCCAATACGCCGGCGCCTGAAAGATGGGGGCGTCACGATCGTTCCCCATCTGGTAGCCGTTGTCCTTGAACGCCTGCCCGAACGGGCTGAGTTTCGGCCATGCCTCGTGGCAGGAAGAGCAAGGCATGCCGTACTTCCGCGCGAAAGCGGGAATCGCGTTCACCTTGATCGAAGGACTGGGGAGCGCGGAAGCGGGGCGAACATCCGCGAACAGAAAAACAAGAAAGAGAAAGCTGAACAGTAGGCAGGTTGCCAGTCCTGCAAGCTTCCTTCTCACTTCAGTTTGACCACAAAAGGACATACCGCCTCCTCTGCCTCAAGTTGAGAAGCAGCCGAACAGCAAACCGCTCGATCTGCATGTAAGGGAAAAAGGCGCGGACAAACTTGCCCTGAAGGTCTTACCGGGTAAACCGGTATCGTCCCAAAGCCAAAAAAAGCTTTAAACCCCACGCCCATAGAGAACCGTTCCCCTTTCTCCGTCAAGAAAAAGGCACAAAGTTCTCGAGTCCCTGAACCGGGGCGGATGCTACTCCCACCAAAAAACGAATGCAAGAGTTTTCTTCTATTTATTCTCAAAATATTTGGAGCTTATGGTTCTGGTACTCCGTTTTCTGCCTTGCGCAGCGCTTTTTAAGAGTTTTTTCCGTTCGCTGAGAGTTTGCCGCTCAGAATTTGCTTTCCACGAGCTTCCCTTTTCGCTCGGTTCGGAATCTTAATCTCCCGATAAAGCAACCGTGCGAAACCCGCGGCTGGGACCGCTTCGAGGAAGGAAGGGCAAAAAAGTGCTACTCTGCCTTTTGCGCGGCGTGGAGAGGAATGAATTTTACGTTCGAATCGGCGGGAGCGGATGGCGTATGCATGTGACGCGTGGTGAAATGCGGAAGTCTGCCTTTGCAAACGCATCTTGCGTTTTGCAAATGCACGTCGTTGTACGCCTCGTCTTCCTCTTGCTTGCCTGCCTGCCGATGGGCTCTGGCTTTGTGGCCAAGGGAGCGAAAGATCAAGTCGTAAGTCCCGGCTTTGTGAAGGAATTCGAAGCTACGCAAGAAGACGCGCTCCTGGCGTTGCATGAGGTGCTGGAGGATCAGGTCATTCACGGGACTTACATTTTCGACAAGCAAACCACGCTGACCGGGGCCGTGGTAGTCGAGTCCACACCGCTCTTTGAACCATGGAAAGGGCCGGGGCACGTTTTCTACAAGATTCGTAAAGACGCGATTGCCCCGCGCCACTTTCTCGACAGTGGGGACCAGGGCACCATCGCCGTTCGATATATTCTGACGGACTTGAACTTTGGGCGGGCGCGGCTGCGCATCGACGCCGTCTACGTGGAGGCTGCTCACAGGACACTGCATCCGTCGGATTTGACCGTGGAAGCCAGCGAATACAAAGTGTTCCAGGATAATCTCCAAGCCATTCAATTTGCCGAGCAGGAAGCGGCCGATGCCAAACGCCGCCGCGATAGCGCGGACCTCGTGCAACAAACGCAGATCCGCCAGCGCGAAGATGAAACCACCCGATTGGCCAACGCTCAATCTTCCGCGAAAGACCTTCAAGAAAGGGTCACGGCGATGCGCCACGAGGTGGAACGTAGAGTCAAATCTCCGGGTGCGGATTTGAAGAGCGCCCCGTTCCGCGCGGCGGCCAATGTGAAGCCGCTCGCGGCCTATACCGAAGTCGTCATCGTCATCATCACCCAGCACTGGTTTGGCGTGGAGACTCCCGAGGGCCAGCGTGGCTGGCTTCCTGCTGAACAATTGGAAAGTCTTCCGTGAAAAGATTCCAACGGAAATTCCTGATAGTCAGGATTCGTATAGGCGCCCTAGGTATTCTCTCGTTGCTGCTTGCCGGAGTTACTTTTGCGCAAGCCGTTCCCTATGCGCGCAACTATCAGAAATCCAGGGATCAAGTCGAGGCCGCTTTGAAGGATCTGCAGGCCTATTCAGGCCAGAAGCTGCCGATCGTGGACGGCTTTGTCGCCGCGGGTAATACGCCGCTGGATCGCTACGAACGCGCCTTCTATCAACTCTCGATTGACCTTCTACCGGGAACATCCGGCGGCACGATTGTGCGCGTCACCGCAAAAATCACCGCCTGGTATGCGGATCGCGATCCTGCGAAATCCGGTTATCAAGTCCTGGCTTCCAACGGGCGTCTGGAGCTGGATTTGCTGGATCGGCTCGAGGAAAAATTCGGCGGCAAGCCGGTGCCTCCGAGCGCTCACCCGCTTTCGAACGCCACGATCTCCGCCCCGAAACCAAAACTCGATTTGACGGGTGTTCCGGGTGTTGGGAATTCCGGAGCAACCCATCCTGCGGCCGGCTCGCAGCCGGGAAGCGATGAATTGAATTCGCTTCGAGCGCAACGCGAAGCCGAGGAAAAACGAATGCAGGAGCTGAACTCCGAGATCCAGGGCTTGCAGGAAATCAAGAAAAACCAGGCTCATCCATTGAATCTTGTGGTGGTGAAAAAAGCGGGAACGCCCGTTTTGGCGAAGCCTGCGGAAGGCTCGCGCGTTTTCTTCAACGCCGCCGTGGATGACGAATTCGAATTCCTTGACGCCGAAGGCGAGTGGATTCACGTGGAGATTTCCGGCGCTTCTCGCGGATACATTCGCCGCAGCAATCTGGAATTGCCGGACTACATTGCCGCCCGGCTGAAATCGCCAAACGGGGCGGCCGCGGAGGAAAAGCCCGCGGCCTTCCGGATCGAGCGCGAGGAGAACAGCATCTTCCCCGGCGACTGGGCGCCGTTGAAGGGGAAAATGGTCAAGATCTACACCGTGCAGCCCGGGTCGCAGGACCCTAAAGAAACCGGCGCGCGCGCAAAACTCGCGTTTGCAAGTTCACTGTTTAGGAAATTCGCAGCGGAGGCTGCGGCTTCGACGCCCCCGGCAGAGGGCGTCGTGGTGATCTTTGATTCCGCGGATGGCGGCATCGTGGGTGCAACGCTCGCCGGCGCAAAGCAGTTCGCCGCCAGCGAACTTGCTCCCGAAGCATTCTGGAAGCAGTGCTATCTCGATCCGCCCGAGGCGTTTCAAGAATCGCGCAAACCCTAGTGCCAAAGAGCCTTTCGCGTGGCATTCGATACAGAAGCCGTCACTTCCACTCGAAGCTTTGCTTCAGCCCGCCAATCTTGACGTCAAAAACGCCCGGCTCAACCGTGCGCTTGTGGTCGGCGCCGATAAAAGACAAATCGTCGGTCGTCAATTCGAATGAGATCCGTCGGCTCTCACCCGGCTGCAAGGAAACTTTTGCGAATCGCTTGAGCCGTTTCAAGGGCGGCGTCACGCTGGCAACTCTCTCGTTCAGGTACAGCTGGACAACTTCCTTCCCTTCCCGCGCACCGGTATTCTTCACCGTCACACCCACCTGAATCGTCTGGCTGCCCGAAGCCGTCGCCGGAGAAACCTGCAAATCGCTATACGCAAAGTCCGTATAGCTCAGCCCCGACCCAAATTCAAATTGCGGCGTCGCCAGCAGCTTCCCTTCTCCGCCATCTCCTCCTTCAAATACCTTGTGGTCGTACGTGAAGAGACGATCCGGAAAGCGTGGATAGGTAATGGGCAATTTTCCGCTGGGATTCACATCTCCAAAAAGAATATCTGCAATGGCTTGCCCGCCTTCATTGCTTGGATTGTAGGCCATCACGATCGCATTGGCTGGATCCGCGATGCGATTGATAATCCGCGGGCGGCCCTCGGTCATGACCACAATCACCGGCTTCTTCGTCTCCATCATCTTTAGAGCGAGGTACAGTTGCGCGTCCGGCAAAGTGAGATCCGGAATGTTGCCGGGAGTCTCCGCGTACGTCCACTCTCCAAGACAAACCACCACCGCATCGGCTTTCGCCGCGGCCTCGGCCGCCTTCCCGCTGTCAACTTCCTTGTCGTACGTCGTCCCCGGCACATAGGTCACGTTGCCGGCCCCGATTTTTTCCTGAATCGCTTTGAGAATGGTTGGGCGATCCTTCGGATATAACTTCGCGCGATCTCCCTGCCAGATGTAGCTCCATCCGTTATTCAACGGAATCAACGAATCCGCGTCCGGTCCCGTCACAAGAATGTGCGCGGTTTTCGCCAGCGGCAGCGTGTGATTTTCGTTCTTCAGAAGCGTGATGGATTCGCGCGCAGCCTCCAGGCTGGCCTTCCGCGATTCCGCCGAGCCAATCACCGTTTTCGATTCCATTCCCCGCAGCGGATCGTCGAACAGCCCCAGCTGATACTTCACGGTAAGAATCCGCCGTACGGCTTCATCAATGCGGCTTGCCGGCACTTTGCCCTCCTGTGCAAGTTGCAGCAGCAGGTCGCTGAAGCTGTAATCGCTCGGCACCATGCTCATGTCAATTCCGGCGAGCACGGCGATGCGCGTGGCTTCCTTTTCGTTCGCGGCAATGTGGTGCACGGAGACGAGCTTCTTGATGTCCATCCAATCGGATACGACAAATCCCTGCAAGCCCAGCTCACCCCGCAGAACGTCTTTGAGCAAGTAGCCGTTGGCGTGCCCGGGAATTCCATTCACTTCGCTGGAATTCACCATGACCGTATGCGCGCCGGCTTTCAACGCGCCCGCGAACGTCGGCAGAAAATATTCCCGTAGCGTGCCTTCTGGAATGAGCGCCGGGCTGCGGTCGCCTCCATTTCTCGGATAGCTGTACCCCACGTAATGCTTCAGCGAAGCCGCGACACTCGTGGGACTCGCGAGATCGCTGCCCTCGTAGCCACGCACCGTCGCAACGCCCATGACCGTCGCAAGATACGTGTCCTCACCAAATGTTTCCCACAAGCGCGCCCACAGCGGCTGCCGTCCCGCATCCAACACTGGAGAAAAAGACCACGGGATTCCCGCCTTGCGCGTTTCCGCAGCGGAGATCTGGCTACCTCGCAGCATCAGCTCCGGATTCCACGTCGCCGCCATCGCCAGCGGTTGCGGAAAGAGCGTGCTCTCAGCGATGTAATTCGCCCCGTGAATCGAATCAATCCCGTACAGGACTGGAATTTGCAAACGGGATTTCCTTGCTTCGTCCTGAATGGCCCGGATGATTTCGTGCCACTGTTGCGAGGGCAGCGCTTCGTCGCTCACGTTGAGAATGGATCCGACTCCGTATTCACCGACGGCTTTGTGTAATTTCTCAGCGTTGATTCGAATGTTTTGGTCGTGCCCATCCGTGACCATGCCGATTTCCAGTTGCGACATTTGCCCAATTTTTTCTTTCAGCGTCATCCGCCCGAGGAGTTTTTCGACCGCCGCGGCAGAGGCGCTGGCCGCCGGACCGGCCGGCGTTAGATTGCGCTGCAGAAATGCCTGGCTATCAACGACTCCCGCACCGGGATTGTCGGCGCCCAACGGCAAAACCACAGCCATGCAAACAGCCAGTACAATAACGATATGCCTCGACTTTTGAAGTGGGGTGTTCACGCGTTTCTCCTTGCCGAGCATCCTAACTCCGGAAGCCTCAAAAATCCAAATTTTCCGTAAACAAATTTTTGATGGTTGCCCGGCCGAAAACTGATACCTTCCCTCCTGTGCTGAAGAACGGGTTTTAACAGCCTCTCGATTACCGGAGTTCCGGCGATGAAACAAGCGGCGGCAGTGATTGGATTGGGCTTTGTCGGCAGAGCGCATCTCGAGTCCTTGCGAAGGCTGGGCATTCCCGTGCGCGGCATGCTTGGCAGCTCTCGCGAGCGCAGCGAAGAGGTTCGCGCGTCGCTCGGGCTGGAACGCGCTTACGCTTCGCTCGACGAATTGGCCGGGGACTCCTCCGTCACCGCCGTTCACATCTGCACGCCGAATCACGTTCACTTCGAACAGGCCAGCCGCCTGCTTCGCGCCGGCAAGCACGTCCTCTGCGAAAAACCGCTGGCCATGGATTCGCGCGAATCGGAAATGTTGGTGAAGCTTGCGAAGGAATGCGGACGCATCGGAGCCGTGGCTTACAATCTTCGTTACTACCCGCTCTGCCAGGAAGCGAAGGCTGCCGTTGCCAGCAACGCGATCGGACAACCTAGGCTGGTCCACGGAAGTTTTCTCCAGGACTGGCTGCTCTTCCCGACCGATTGGAACTGGCGCCTCGATCCCAAACTCGGCGGCGAGCTCCGCGCCGTCTCCGACATCGGCACGCACTGGCTCGACCTGATGATGTGGATCACCGGACGCAAGGTCACAGAAGTTTGTGCGGATCTCGCGACAGTCGTTCCTGTCCGCCACCGGCCACGCGGCAGGGTCGAGACGTTTCAAAAAGCCTCCAATCTCGAGTATGACGATATTCCCGTCACCACCGATGACTATGCTTCCGTCCTTTTGCATTTTGAAAACGATCTGCGCGGCGTGATGACCGTCTCGCAAGTCAGCGCCGGCCGCAAAGCCAGGCTGTGGTTCGAGATTGACGGCACCAAGGCGTCTCTCGCGTGGAATTCCGAATCCCCGAATACGCTTTGGATTGGGCGGCGCGAGGCTGCTAGCGAGCTGCTTCCGAAGGATCCAGCTCTATTAAGCCCCGCCGCGCGAGGTTATGCCGCCTATCCCGGTGGCCACGCCGAGGGATACCCCGACACCTTCGTCCAACTCTTCCGCGACTTTTACGCCTACCTCGACGCGGGAAATTTTGATGCTCCCCGGATTTTTCCAACCTTTGCCACTGGGAACCACGAGCTCATCCTCTGCGAAGCGATCGCCAAGAGCGCTCAGGATCGCGCATGGGTAACTGTGCTTTGGGATTGAGCGCGCCGTCAACGCGGCGCAGCGTACTGATAGCGCAGGCTTGGCGGCATGCGATCGGAACGCGGCCGCGTGTTGTATTCCAGTTGATAGTCGAGATGTTCCGCGTCCCCGGGATAGTCCTTCCCCTCCGGGTACGGATACGACAGAAGAGAATGCCGCGGCAGCGGTTCAACCGTGAATGCATGCGCCGCGTAAAAATCCAAATCCTTTTCGAAGCCGTCCGCATAGAAGAAATAATCGCGGACCCAACCGGCTGGTACCGAGGGAAGCCCGCGCGGGTCAAAGTCCAGCTTCACTCCTTCTCCTGAACCAAAGACCACGAAGCGATCGTCGGAAGCACGCAGCAAATCGTAAACATCTCCATAGCGTGTGTAGTTCCCCGCCGCATGCGCGTAGGGCCCGCTCTTGCTGCGTTGGGAATAGGAATACGTTGTGTCGCTCGCAGGGTTCAACCGTATCTCGCGCGGATAGCCGACAAAATCCAGCGCCGCTTTCACCAGCGGAACTTGCTCGACGTGCAAGTCCGCCGTTTCCGGCGTCTGATCGATTCGAATCGCGTCCCAGTAAATCTTCAGATTGTTGACGATGCGAATCCGCCGCGTCCCAGTAGGAATTTTGCCTGTCAAATCCGCAACCATGGTGCGCTCGAGTCCTGCCGGAAAGCCCATGTCTTCCACGACGCGCACCCACTGGCCCTGCGCATCGAGCGCTTCCACATACGGCGGAATCACCTTGATTCCCGCCTGATCCGCCGCGTACATGGACGTCGCCGTGAAGTAATCCGTGTAGCCGTCCATGATCAATCGCAACGGCTTCTTCGCATCCCATGCCCCGAGGTCCAGCTCCAGCCAGTGCAGTTTCGCAAATCCCGCGAACGGTAGTTCTTCGAAATTTGTCACATACCGGCGATCGCGTTTCGAAAGCAGCGCCAGCACATCGTTTCCGCGATCGTCCCATGCGCCGACAGGCAGACGCGCATCACGGCTCGCGATCACCCGAAACTCGGGGAAAGGCGGCGCGCTGACGAAGCGCTCATTCGGAAAAACTTCGTAAGTTGCTGGATGATCGATCGCCAGCAGCCGTACTTGGTCCAAATAGACTGTTTCCTCCATCGGTTCCATGAAACGGAAACTGAGCATGCCGTTGCGCGCCTTCACGCTTTGCGCAGGCACTTTGAGATACTCATCCGGATCGGGCACGTCCCGCTCTCCCGGCGCGACCCAGTGCCCGACCACGCCCGGGCCGATCATGTCCGCGATGAATTCATACTCGCGGCCATTCCACGAAAATAAAACGGGACACGAACTCCCGCGCCGGTCGAGCTCTGCAATGGTCTGCACTTTTTTCGCTGCGAGATTGATTTCGTCCTGTGGCACGCCCGTTGGCCAAAGCAGGCGCACCACTTCCGCGTTGCGTTCCGAGCCAAGCCCCGCAAGAATCGGCGCCGCATTCTGTCCCAGGTATCCAGATGCGCCAGCCACTTCCCATTTCTGGTAGAGCGTGCCCGCGTACAGCTCAACCTTTGTCCCGATGCCGCTCTTGTTGTCGTTCAGCGCTTTCAGATCAATGCTCATCCAGTTGTTTTTATTTCCACCTTCATTGCGCAGAACTACCGGCCCGCCGCCAAGTTGCGTCACCACCAAATCCGCGGCGCCCTTCCCAGTAATATCCGCCACTGCAATCGCCCGTGGCTGATTCAACTTCACCGCATCAAGATGAACGTCCTTCGTAACGTCCACCCAACCCTTGTTCCCCAAATTTCGCAACAATCGGAGTTCTCCGCCCCCGCTCGATTCTCCCGCGGCCACAAGGTCCAGCCATCCGTCATTGTCATAATCCACCGCCGCAATTCCCCAGCCCTTTTGCCATCCAAAATCCGGCAACGCCACCCGCTCCAGCTTTTTCCCGCCAACATTGCGCCACAAACTAATCCCCGGCGCGCCCGCATGCGTGAACGCCAAATCCATCCAGCCGTCTTTGTTAAAATCAAACGCCACCACGCCCACCGCCGGCGGCAAATTTTCCTCGCTGAAATCAATCCCGCCGAGCGGCGTGAATTTTCCTTCGCGCGGGTTGAGATAAATCGAAGCTCCCGCTGAACCTCCCGCAATCACAAAATCAATCGCGCGGTCATTATTGAAATCCGTCGTAACCACACCCGCGCCCGTCGCCGCAAAATCCAGCGCTGTCGCCGCCGAAATATCCGTGAACGTGCTGTTCCCGTTGTTGCGCCACAAGACGTTGTGTACCGCCGCTCCCGCAGAACCGGAACCGGGAGCCATCGTGATGTAGAGATCTAGATCGCCGTCGTGGTCGTAGTCCACAAACGTGATACCCACGCAACCTTTCTCGCGCCGGATTCCAACTTTCTCCGTCACATCTTCAAACTTCCCATCGCCCTTGTTGTGCAGCAGCCGCACGCCATCGCTCAAGCAGACTGCCAGATCTGTATGTCCATCGTTGTCAAAATCCCCTGCCGCACATCCATTCCCGCCGCCGCTCAAGTGAATTCCCGCGTCCTGCGTCACATCTTCGAATCGTCCATCGCCAAGATTGTGCAGCAAGCGGCTGGTGGCTTCCGAGACTCCACTCACGAGAAAAAGATCGGGTTTGCCATCGCCGTCGTAATCAAGGAAGCACGCACCGGTGCTTGCGCCAGGCGCGACATACGCGCGGTCCGCGCTCTTCCCCGCGAACGCATTCGCCTGCAACACAAAGTGCACGGGGATTGCCGCCGGAACTTCCACGGCCGAGCTGATCGGCAACTCCGCCAGCGAATATCGCCCCTGATCGCCGTACCCCGCCCCAAACGGCGCTCCCAGATGCTCAGTCGTAATTTTCTGAAATCGCGCCAGATGTTCGCGCGCCGACGCCGAATCGCCCTTGCGCTGAAACGCCCGCGCCAATCCGAATTCCGAGGACGCATGATACGGATAAAGCGCCAGCCCCTTCTGAAACGCCGCAATCGCCTCGTCATATTTCTGAATTTGCGTGTACTGGTAGCCGATGAAGTAATACGCGTCTGCCTCTTGCGTGATTTCCGTCACATGTTGGAAAGCCGCAATGCCTTTTTCCATCTCCCCAAGATCCTTGTATACCAGCCCGAGGTTGTACCAGGCGTAAGGATCGTTGGGAAGTTGCTCCGTCGCCTCAATCAGTGCCGCGCGCGCCGCCTCTGGTTTCTGCTGGCTGAGCAGAGCGACGCCGAGGTTCAATCGCGCCACGGCAAACTTCGGATCGGCCTCGAGCGCCTGCTCAAAATATTTTTGCGCATCCACAGGGCGCTGCTGATTCAGGTACGCAACGCCCAGCGTGTTGAAACGGTACGCATCCGCAGCCTTTCCGGAAGATCCCGGCTTATCAGCGGCCGCGCTCTTTTCTTGTGCGGACCTTGCACCGGAGCTCAACAAAATCGCACCGAAAAAAATTGAAAGTGCGCAAGCGGAAACCAGCGCCGCGGCGCGCCGAAATCGAGTCTGCATGTGAATTTTTCTTCCTGTCCGTGCCGAAGGCCCCAACCGCGTGTTTGGCGCATCCAGCCGCGCTTCGAATTCTGTCGGCTGCCCGGCCTAGCGTCAATCGTTTTTATGCAATCTTGATTGCACAATTCGCCGGACGCTTGACGCACATCACGTTGCCGCATACTCTCGCCCATCAGCCGTGAACGTATCTCCTTACTCCACTATCCAGCAAATGGCCGAAGCCATTCGTTCGAAAACCATTTCTCCGGTGGAAGCCGTCGAATCCCATCTGAAAGCCGTCGAAGCCTGGCAACCGGCGCTGAATGCCTTCGTGCATCTGAACACTGACGCAGCGCGCCGCCAGGCGCGAGCAGCCGAAGCCGCCGTTTCGAACGCAGCGCCACTTGGACCTCTCCACGGCATTCCACTCACCATCAAAAGTTGCATCGACGTCTCCGGCTGGCCCTGCCCCGCCGGTTCTCTCCTTCGCAAAGAGTACATCCCGAAGTGCGACGCTCCGCTCGTGACCCGCCTCAAATCCGCGGGAGCCATCCTCCTCGGTAATACCAACACCGCGGAATTCCTGATGGCCTACGAAACCGCCAACGTCCTCACCGGAAAAACCAGCAATCCTTGGAATTTGTCGTACTCCGCGGGCGGCTCGAGCGGCGGCGAAGCAGCCGCCATCGCCACCGGTTGTTCGATGGGCGGCGTTGGCAGCGATGGCGGCGGTTCCATTCGTGTGCCCGCGCATTTCTGCGGCATCTGCGGACTCAAGCCAACGCCGGGCCGAATTCCATCTACCGGACATTTTCCTCCGGGAGCCGGCGCTTTTTCCTGGATCGGCGTCGTCGGCCCCATCGCGCGAACCATCGCCGACGTGCGTTTGCTTTTCGAAGTAATGGCCGGCCCGGATGCCGGCGACGCACTTTCCTCCCCCGTCCCTTTGCGCGCGCGCAGCAAAGGAGAATTGCGTGGCTTGCGCATCGGAATTCTGGAAAGTGATGCCCTCGGCACCGCGACTCCGGACACTTCCGGGGCCGTGCGGCATGCCGCCAAATGGCTCGCCGATCAGGGCTTCACCGTGGAGTCCATCCGAATCGATGGACTCGACCGCGCGCTGGAGTTGTGGTGGTTTTTCTTCGGTCCAGTCATTGGCCACCTGCTCCGCAAAGCCGTCGCCGGCAAAGAAGAAAAAATCAGCCCTGCGTTGCGCGAATATCTTTCTTTCGCGACCTCAGGAGATCCCATCACCCTCGATCAATTCATCGAAGCCTGCGCCGAACGCGATCTCCTGCGCGCAAAAATTCTTCGCCAAATGCAAAACGTTCCCATTCTTCTCTCTCCCGTTTCCTCCGCCCCCGCCTTCCGCCACGGCGGCGGAAACTACCGCCCCGGCACCGGCTATCTCGACACCATGCGTTTTTCCCAATGGCTCAATCTCACCGGCTTCCCGGGTCTCGCCATCCCCGTCACTGTTTCGAACGAAGGCTTGCCCATCGGCGTGCAGTTGATCGGCCGGCCCTTCGAAGACGAGCTGCTCTTATCCGTTGCAGAAGCCATCGAACAGTCGCGTGGCCCCTGGCAGGCACCCAAGCCACAAAAATCTTGATGCGCCCCTTCGAGCAATGAGCGTCGCCCCGATTGCTGTCTCCCGAAATAATCCCCCGCATCCTTATCCATCTGCGAGTGGGCGAGCGGTTTCGCGGTTACGCGGTCACGCGGGTACCATGACTGCCGGCGAAATTTCCCGCTTGACACAATCTCCGAAATGCAATATTAACTCGTTTTAATGAGTGGTTTCGGTGCGTTTTCTGCGGTCGTCGAGTGGTGCGGGGGTGTCCAACGATGAGCGTACCGCGAGCGGCGTTTTCAAGGGTTTCCGCTTCAGCCATAACCGCTGCGCCTTCCCGTTCCATCACTTCGTCCGTTTCGAGGTTTCCTAGGGGGTGTGCACGTGAACGAAAACTCTAATCTTTCGAATCAACGAACGACCACGCTGGCAGTAGCCCGGTCGATCTTGCTTGCGATGGTGGCAACCCTCGCGCTTCCGCTCGCTTCCCTCTCGCAGCTCTATACCGGAAGCATAACGGGGTTGGTCACCGATCCTTCGGGAGCCGCTATACCGGGCTCGAAGATTACCCTCTCCGACGAAAACAAAGGCTTCTCGTTCAGCGCCACCACCGATTCGAACGGAAGGTATGTCCTGCGTTCGATTCCCCCGGGAACGTACAAACTTTTTGTTGAAGCCACAAACTTCCAGGGCCAGGAGCGGGACCACCTCCAACTGGACGTTTCTCAGAATCTTTCGATGGATTTCTCCTTGAAAGTTGGCGGGTCCACCACCTCCGTGGAGGTGCACGCAAATGCCGTCCAGTTGCAAACCGAAGATGCGGTGACAGGCCAGGTGGTGAACCGCAGATTCGTTAACGATTTACCGCTGATCGACCGGCAATTCGTAAACCTGACGTACCTAGCTCCCGGCGTGACCGAGACCGACGCACCGGGCAGCAAGAGCTCCCAGGGCGGCATCAATTTCAATTCCAACGGAAGCCGAAACGCCACCGCGGATGTTTTGATTGACGGCGCAAGCGCCACTAATTTCGATCAGAACAGCGGCATTCAGAATGTCCTCTACACCCCCTCGGTGGACTCCGTCGAGGAGTTCAAAGTTGAGCAAACCAATTTCTCCGCCGAGTACGGCTTCGCTGTCGGAGCCATCATCAACGTCGTCACCCGCTCCGGTTCCAATCAATTCCACGGCAGTGCTTATGAATTCTTTCGAAATTCCGTCATGGACGCCAACGACTGGTTCAACAATGCCAACGGCCAGCCCATCCCTGCGTTGAAGAGAAACAATTTTGGCGGCACCGTCGGCGGACCAATCCGGAAGGACAAAACTTTTTTCTTCTTCGACTACGAGGGCACTCGCGCGCATACCGATGCCTCCTCGGGAAGCATGAGCGTTCCCACGCTTTGTATGAGAGGGGACCCCTCGGCTACCTGCCCCGTGGGGGCTCCCGCGTTGGGCAACCTCAGCGAGCTTTGTTCTCTACAACCGGATGCTCCGGGCTCAACCACTAATGCTCATTGGGACACTACGGTTGGCAGCCCGACGTTTGGCCAGTGTTTGGACCACAACAACGCATTTTTCCCTGCCGGGCAGCTTTGGGATCCGTATTCCGGCACTTTCAATTCCAATCCCGATCCCGCCAACTCCGCAGGGCCAGGCGCGTTGCGCACCGCCTTCATCCCCTTCGACAATCTCGCCGCCTATCAGAGCCCCGGCAATCCGAATCTCAACGGCACTCCCTTCCAGCTCGCGGCGCAGCCCGGAAATCTGATTGATCCCGCGGCCGCAAAACTATTCCTGCTTTTCCCCAAGCCCAACCAGCCTTTCGCGACTCTAGGTGACATCCAGAACGGCAATTTCTTCTCGGCCGGAACTAACTCCGAATCCGACAATCAGTTTGACATCAAGATCGACCACCGCTTCAGCGACAAAGACCTCCTCAGCGCGAGGTATTCCCAGAAGAAAATATCCTTAACAAGTTTCAATTGCTTTGGAAATTTTGTTGACCCTTGCACCGGCGGCCCGGGAACCACCAAGCAATATCAACTGACACTCAATGAAACTCACACTTTCAGCTCCACGGTAGTCACCACCGTCACCTTTGGCTATCTCCGCGAATCCGATCATTTTCCTGGCATCGCAGGCGCAATCCCCAATATAGGTTCCACTTTGTTTGCCCAGACGGGATTACCCTCCTATCTGAATACCGGTTTTGGCACCATCCCCTCCATCGCCATCGCCGGTTATAGCTCGGGCAATGCCGGTCACAACCTGGGAACGGCGGACTTCAGCATCACGCGAGAAGGCCAGGACGCCTATCACCTGGGTGGCTCGGTTGGATGGGTCCGCGGCAAGCATGAGCTGAAGTTCGGCGGCGAATGGCGCGCCCGCCGCATCAATCACGGCAATCCAGGTTGGCCCTCCGGCTTCTTCGGTTTTGACCAGAGCGGCACATCTCAAATCAGCTCGGAGACGGCTCAAACGAGCGGAGTGTCAACCGGCGGCGATGGCCTGGCCAGCTTTCTGACCGGCGTCGGCTCGTTCAACGGCGGCACGGGAGGCTGCACCCCATGCCAACAGGGCTTCAACAACTTTGTCAGCACCCAGAGTTTTCAATACGGCGCTTTCGTCCAGGACAACTACAAGGTGAAGCCGAAACTGACGCTGAATCTTGGCCTGCGCTATGAGCTGAACACTCCTCGAACCGAGCGCTTCAATCGCATGAACTGGCTGAATCCCACTGCGGCGTCTCCCCTGCAACTGACCTCCCAACAATTACAGGGTCTGCCCGCGAACGAAGCGCAAAACCTCAGCTCCCTGACCGGCATCGAAGTCTTCGTCAGCCCAAGCAACCGCCAAAACTACTATACCGACTACAAGCAAATTCAGCCGCGCTTTGGCTTCGCTTATCAATTGCCGCATACCTTCGTGGTTCGCGGCGGATACGGCATCTATTACTCCACTCCGCGCAGTGGCGCTGCGGGAACCGGGCCGTGGGGCTACCAGGGTTTCAACATTCAGCCTCCTTGGCTCACGACCTTCAACCTCGACCATGCCACCCCGTACAATCGCCTGAGCAATACTTCCTGTTCGTTCGTGGCACCCTTCGCCTGCGGCGTCGCGCCCCCGCCCGGAAATTCCCTGGGAGCCTTCAACGATATCGGCTCGGCCGCGGTTGGCCCCATTCCCAGAGTCAGTCAAAACACTCCCTACGAGCAGGCTTGGAGCTTCGGCTTTCAAAAGCAGCTGCCCGGCAAAGTCCTCCTCGACGCTACCTACGTCGGCAAGAAAGGAACTCATCTATATCTCGGCGGCTTCCGCGATCAAAACATCCTTCCCCAATCCGCAATCGCGGGCATGACACCCACGCAGATCGGAAATCTCAACAACCTGGTAGCCAATCCCTTCTT
>Ga0207119_1020_pt1 | contig 26370 bp, 28 predicted proteins | sample Alteio_BWMinHeat_43_FD_153505 | JGI IMG/M metagenome (GOLD analysis project Ga0207119, IMG submission 153505) | Enriched cells from forest soil in Barre Woods Harvard Forest LTER site, Petersham, Massachusetts, United States -... | ecosystem: Environmental > Terrestrial > Soil > Temperate forest >... | reverse complement strand
TGCTCAAAAATCACCTTCTGCGCCATTCACGACTTCTACATTACAGCAGGAAGCGTCGAGAAAACTAGGCTTTTCTGTAACCAGAACAATGATTGTCGCACAAAAGCTATATGAAGCAGGTCATATTACTTATATGCGTACTGATTCTGTAAACCTATCAGAGATTGCTATTGAGGAAATTAAAAATGAGATCATTAAAAACTACGGTGACAAATACTCCAACCCACGTCAATACACCACAAAAAGTGCATCAGCGCAAGAAGCGCATGAGGCCATAAGACCAACTTATATCACAAAACCCACTGCAGGCAGTGATGATGCTGAAAAAAGACTTTACGACCTGATTTGGAAACGCAGTATTTCAAGCCAGATGGCAAATGCATTACTCGAAAAGACGAACGTTAAAATAAAAATATCATCTACTCCTCAACAATTATTGGCAACAGGCGAGGTACTGAAATTCGATGGATTTTTAAAAGTATATCTTGAACAAAGTGACGAAGAAGAAGATGAAGATGTAAAGGGAATGCTGCCTCCTCTTTCTGTGGGACAGAAATTAGAATTTATATCAATGGAAGCATTGGAGAGGTATAACAGGCCTGCTGCCAGATATACCGAAGCTGCCCTTGTTAAAAAACTCGAGGAACTTGGCATTGGTCGTCCTTCTACTTATGCACCGACGATTACTACTATCCAGAAAAGAGGTTATGTAATAAAGGGTGATCAGGATGGTGTTGAAAGGCCATACGATGTGCTTACTTTAAAGAATGACCAAATAAAGGAACAAACCAAAACAGAAGTATTTGGGAAAGAAAAAGGCAAGCTTTTTCCTAGCAATATTGGAATGGTAGTCAATGATTTCCTGGTTTTAAATTTTGAAAAAATTCTAGACTATGGTTTTACAGCTAATGTTGAAAAGGAATTTGATGAAATAGCCAATGGAGATGTAGTTTGGCAAAAAATGTTAGGGGGCTTTTATACGCCCTTTCATCAGATTGTAGAGGATACAAAATCATCCGCCAGAGTAAAAAGTGAGCGTTTGATTGGTATTGATCCTACAACAGGAAAAAATGTTTATTCGAAAATAGGTAAGTTTGGGCCATTAGTTCAAATTGGAGACGTTACGGAGGATGGCGAAAAGCCAAAATATGCGCGCCTTCGTGCCGGACAACTAATTGAAAATATTACCATGGAAGAAGCAATGGAGCTTTTCAGGCTGCCAAGAGAGATTGGTGAATATGAAGATTCTCCAGTTGTGGCTTCTATAGGAAGGTTTGGACCTTATATTTCACATGCAAAAGCATTTTATTCACTTGCTAAAACTGACGATCCCTATACTGTTGACATAACAAGGGCAATAGAACTAATTGATACTAAAAGAGTAGAGAAAGCCAACAAAACTATACATGAGTATGAATATGAAGGCAAACCATTAATGGTTCTTAATGGGCGATTTGGGCCTTATATATCTTATGATAAGGCAAACTTCAAACTTCCAAAAGGAACAGAAGCCGACAAATTGACCCTGGAAGAATCAATTGCAATCGTAACGGCTCCAGTTGATCCTAATGCGAAAAAGAAAACAAAGCGATTTGCAAAGAAGTCTTGAGAAGTGAGTATCAAGTAGTGAGAATTCTGAGATTGTGTCGTTTGATATTTTATCGATTCAAGATTGATGGACTTGATTTGAATGAAAATCAAAAAAAAATATTAACTTAGTAGTAACTTTTTATTATTAAAACCGTTAATTAACTCCTTAGGAAAGTTGCTAACGGTCAGATATTATAATCCGAAAGGGACTGACCACTGACCACTTAATTATGGAAGTAAATGAAAATGAAATAAATGCTCTCATTTCTTTACTGGATGACACAGATGAAGAGATTGTTTCGCACGTAACTGATAAGCTTCTTGCCTATGGTTACGAGGTTTTACCTTTATTAGAAGACCGTTATCTAGCCGAAACCGAAAAGAATCTTCAAAACAGGATACACGAGATCATAGATCAGATTCAGCACACTGGGTTGCGTGGGAACCTGGCAGATTGGGCCAGAAATGGCGGCAAAGACCTGTTTGAAGGGTTTTTTATTCTAACCAAATTCAGATATCCTGAACTAAATAAACAATACATTAATAATCAACTTGACAAAATTAAGCTTGATGCCTGGCTTGAACTTAATTTTCAATTGGCATCACTGGACAAGGTAAGGATTCTGAATTATATTTTTTACGATGTACATGGTTTTAAAGGGAATGGAGATGATTATCACGCTCCCGATAATTCTTATATAAACCGGGTTCTTGAAACAAAAAAAGGTAATCCAATATCCCTTGCCATAATCTATTCTATTATAGCACAAAGACTAAATGTTCCAATTTTTGGAGTTAATCTGCCTCAACATTTTATTTTGGCTTATAAAGACGATTCCAAACTAAAAGGAACCGGTTCTTTTAAGGGAAATCCTTATATGGATTATAATATGACAGGGGATGTAATGTTTTACATCAATGCTTTTAATAAAGGTGCTATTTTCAACAAATGGAATATAGATCAGTTCCTTAAGCAATTAAATATCAAACCTCAACTCATGTATTTTGAGCCATGCTCAAATGTCGACATCATTATGCGGGTATGCCGCAACCTTATCTATTCTTATGAAAAGGTTAATGATACAGAAAGAATAGAAGGATTAAAGGAGCTTCTGGCAATCATGGCGCCTTATGGAAGCGTAATGTAATTTATCCCTACCTTTCAAAAAAAGCTTTTAGCTTCTCTGCCATATAATCGAAATGCGAAGCATCGAGTCCTGGCCAGATACCGAGCCAAAAAGAACGATTCATTACGATATCTGTATTAGTCAAATCCTCTACTACCCTATGTTTTATGTGTTGGTAAGCAGGCTGTTTGATAAGATTTCCAGCAAATAGCAACCTCGTTCCAATTTTTTCTCCCTCTAAATATTGAGTTAATTCAGTTCGGTCAAGATTATCATTTCTTAAAGTAATTAAGAACCCAAACCAGCTCGGATCTGAATTTGGAGTAGCTTCCGGCAAAATAAGATGTTCTTCGAACGGCTTCAATCTTTCATAGAGCAATTTGTGGTTTTCTCTTCTCTTTTCAACAAAAAAATCTGCTTTTTCCAATTGCCCTAAGCCAATTGCAGCCTGTGTATCCGTAACTTTTAAGTTATATCCAATGTGGGTGTAAGTATATTTATGATCATAACCGAAAGGCAAATCGCCCAACTGCCACTCAAAACGTTTGTTGCAAGTATTTTCCTTTCCGGGATCACAATAGCAATCACGTCCCCAGTCCCGAAAACTCTCCGCCAGTAATTTTAGCTTCATATCATTAATCAAAACAGCTCCCCCCTCTCCCATCGTTATATGATGCGCCGGGTAAAAAGAAACTGTTGCCAGGCTCCCAAAAGATCCTGTTTTCTTACCGTTATATGTTGCCCCAAGAGCATCACAATTATCTTCAATAAGGAAAAGATCATGTTTCTTAACCACTTCCATTGCAGCATCAAGGTTAAAAGGATTGCCTAATGTATGAGCCATCATGATGGCTTTCGTTTTTGGGCTAATCGCAGCTTCTAACTGATGGGGTTTAAAATCATAGGTCGGAATATCAATGTCCATGAAAACAGGAACACAGCCGAACTGTATCATCGGATTTACCGTTGTTGGAAATCCGGCTGCTACCGTAATTACCTCATCCCCTGGCTTCAATGCTTTATCACCAAGTTTAGCTGAAGTAAGGGCTGAAAAAGCCACAAGATTTGCTGAAGAGCCTGAATTAACCAGCAATGATATTTTAGAACCAAAGTATTTGGCAAATTTCCTTTCAAATTCTTTAGCATAACGCCCTGTAGTGAGCCATCCATCTAAAACGGCATCAACGCCCAGCAAAATATCATGGGCATCTATCATTTTACCGGAGGGCGATATATAATCTTCACCTGGTTTTATTGGTTTAAAAGTGGCTCTTTGGGCCTGTTCGTGGAGTAAATCAAGTAACTGGCCTTCTATATTTTTGTACATGAAATGATTTTAAGATTGCAAAGATAAAGAACAGTCATCAGTCGTCAGTCATCAGTCGTCAGGAGGCGAAATAAATTGAGGATTTTGAGCAATTATCTTTTTTTGTGAAGATAAACATGAAAACTATAAGGGTTCATCTGGATTAGATTTTATGATTTTTGGGAAATTGTAAAAGTTGATCAATTTAAGACCCCAGTGAAGGAGTTAGATTTATAGTTAAATTCTCCGAAGTGGATTAACAAATATTTGGCGATTAATAAATAAATGCAATTACAACTTATACAAAATAAGATTTATGAATTAAGAGGTCAGAAAGTTATACTCGATTACGATCTGGCTGAACTTTATGATGTCGAGACAAAAAACCTTAACAAATCAGTAAAAAGAAATTTTTTACGTTTCCCTAAAGATTTTATGTTCCAGCTTACTAAAGATGAATTAGATTCTTTGAGGTTCCAAATTGGAACCTCAAAAGGAAGAGGCGGTACAAGATATTTACCTTATGCATTTACAGAACAAGGCGTTGCGATGCTAAGCTCAGTTTTAAATTCCGAAAAAGCCATTGATGTAAATATATCAATCATGAGAGCTTTTGTTACTGTACGACAGTATGTTCTTGATTATAAAGAATTAAAAGAACAAATAGAAAAACTCGAAAAAGAAATGAACCATAAATTCAAGGATATTTATGAGGCGTTAAATTTTTTAATCAATCCGCCTACATTAAAACGGAAACCAATTGGATATAAATCAAAAAAGAAATAACTAATTAGAGCTTTGACAACTTTTGGAAAGTTGTCGGAACTTAATTAATCCAAATTATTGACGAATTTTGATTTTATGAAAATAACCGTTTTGCTTATATTTTTACCCATTTTAATTAATTGTGGGACAAATAACAAAAACAAAAGACAATTAACAAAGAGTTCAATAGTAACAGGTAAAGATACGGAATTGCAAGAGCATTTTATCTATTTTGAGTCTTACACTCCACAAGACTCAATAATTATTAAGGATGAAGCTCTTAAATGGGATAGTGATGATAAATTAGATGAAATTTTATTTATTAATCACTCCGATACAATAAAAAGCAAAGTTGAAAGAACAGGATATACATCTGCCATAGGTAATAATATTTTTGTAGACATGTATCACGGAATTGGCTATATTTCATGGATTTCAGAACCCAATTATGATGAATTTGGCACGAATAATAACCATAGATATGAATTATATTTAAAATCAATTGACTTAAAGACAGGAAAAGATTTTTTTAACACAAAGATATATTCAACAAGGTGCTGCATCAAACGATTGTCAATGAAATATAATCCTTTTACATCAAGTGTTTTATTCTCATATAATGATTACAGTAAGGACAATAGCAATTTTTTAATGTTTGGCGCTATTAAATTGAAAAATAATCAACCAATTGTAAAAGACTTGTCACCCAGAGAAATTCTTTCTCAAGACCAATCGGAAAAACGTGAGCCCCAATTTTTAATGGATAAAAGAAATGTTTATATATATCATTCATCTGGAGATAATTGGGGCTTTTTTGAACATACTGGCATAGCACAAATAGGTCTATCAAAAATAGATGATAAAAATTTACCATATGACTATAAAATCTTAAGTGATTCTTGCGCAATTGAAACAAGGCTTTTATTAATTAATGATTCAATTTTTTACAGAATTCGAGTTTCGAATAGAAACAAACCCGACGAAATGATCCTTAAAAAGGCCGCACTTAAAGATTTGATGCCATTTTGAAGATTAAATTCTTTTAACCAAAAAGATGTAATATCATAGGTTAGATTTGACAACTTTAAAAAAGTTGTCAAATCTCGTTAAGCCTCAAGTCGTCTTCCTATAATTTATTATCGCCCAGGTATTTAACACAATCCCCATAAATACCAGTACACCCAATTGATAATATACATCCTTTAACTGACTGCCTTTTAGGACTATCATTCGCATTACTTCTATAAAATATGTAAGGGGAATGAATTTGGTAACAATCTGCGCCCAATAGGGCATACTATCTATTGAAGTAAATAATCCACTCATCAAGTTGAAAATGATGAGAAAGAAGAAAGTTAATGATTGTGCTTGCTGCTGTGTTTCACTATATGTAGAAATAAGCAAGCCAAAACCTACGAGCGTTATTAAATAGATTAGCGCAAAAAGATAAAGCAGAGCCATACTGCCAACAGGTATAATATGATAGACTACGGCGGCTATAATCATCCCAATGGTAAAGACTACGAGGCCCATAATTATGAATGGTATAAGCTTACCAAGGATAAAAATATGTTTTTTGATAGGGGTCACATTGATTTGCTCAATAGTCCCTACTTCTTTTTCCTTCACGATATTGAAAGCAGAAAGGTTTCCTCCTACAAGGGTCAACAAAAGCACCAGGATACCCGGCACCATAAAAACAGCGTAAACCAAATTAGGATTATACCAGTCCGAGGATGTTATATCAATGGTTGGCATGCTATTGACTCGGGTTACAGGCAATAACTTCATTCTTAAATCCTTATTGAAGTCCATTATTATACTGTTTAGATACCCACTGCCAATTATGGCCTTAGTTCCATTAATGGCATTAACCGCGACAAATAAATCCTGGCTACTATTCTTAATGAGGTTCCGTGAAAAATTCATGGGAATTTGAAGAATAATATCAGCTTTATCCCTTTGAATCTGATCAAAGCTCTTTTTGTAGTCAGATTCATAACCAGACATTTTGAAATAGCCTGATGAAAGGATTTTATTAATTAATTGCTCTGAAACTGTTGAATGATCATAATCAACCACACAAATATTAATGTTCTTAATTTCATAGTCAGCTGCCCATGGCAATACCAATAATTGAACAATAGGTGCAATAAGCATAATACGAAGAATGCCCGGATTCCGAAAAATCTGGCGGAATTCCTTTCTTAACAAAAACATTAATGTCCTCATTGCAAACGTATTTTGAAGTTTCTAAGACTTACGACAAGAAAAAAGACAGCCATACCCGTAAGGATAAGTGTCTCTTTCCAGATATATTTTATTCCAAGCCCTTTAAGCATGATAGATTTGATAATAATATAAAACCACTTAGCAGGGACAATATTAGAAATCAACCTCAAAAACAATGGCATATTTTCAATCGGGAACAAATAGCCACTCAGCAGCATAGTAGGTAACATTGTCAGGAGAAACGATGTATTCATAGCTGTTTGCTGTGAATCAGTAACAGTTGAAATTAATAAGCCAAGTGCGAGACCGGTTGTAATAAATATCAGGCTTTCACCAAATAAGAGGAACAGGTTCCCTTTTAGGGGGAGATCTAATAGATACACACTTAAAATAAGAATAACAGTCAGATTTATAAGAGAAACCACGATATAGGGCACCATTTTGGAAAGAATCACTAGTATAGGATTAAATGGAGAAACTAACAGCACTTCAAGTGTTCCCATTTCCTTCTCTTTTACAATTGATATGGAGGTCATTACTACACATATGAGCAAAAGAACCATGGCAACTACCCCAGGAACAAAATTAGGGGCGCCAACCAATTCGGGGTTATATAACATCCGTTGCTCGCTCCGAATCGTATATGGTATCGAAGCATCTTTCCACAATAGAGCCTGGTAGTCTTGTATTATCGCAGTCATGTAATTAGTAAGCGTAGTGGCAGTATTCGGGTCACTGGCATCAGCTATTATTTGCAATTCTGATCTATGCAAATGTTCAAGGTCCGTATTAAAATTAGGGGGTATCACCAGTGCAATTTTTATTTTTCCACTTTTAAAAGCATTGTCTATTTTGCCGGGATCCATAAAAAGCTGGTTGACATTAAAATACTTACTCGCTTTTATCTTGTAAATCAATTGCTGAGATGCTATATCCTTTGCATTGTCAACTATTACAATATTTGAATTTTTAATTTCATTGGTTAGTGCAAACCCAAATAAAACAATTTGAGCGATCGGTACCCCAAACAGCATCAAAAGTGTCTTTGGGTCGCGAAGCACGTGATAAAATTCTTTTTTAACAAAATTGTAAAACTGTCTCATTTGTATATTTTTATATGCATAAGCCTCATAGTTTTCCAAACCTTATAGGTTTTGAAAACCTATAAGGTTTGATCTTAATCATCCGACCTCTTTGCTCCTCTTGCCAGTTTAAAAAATACTTCATTCATATTTTTTGCTTCATAAGTCTTCTTTAATCCACTTGGGGTATCAAGCGCAGATATTTTACCATCAACCATTATACTAACCCTGTCACAATATTCTGCCTCATCAAGGTAGTGTGTTGTTACAAAGACAGTAATTCCCTTATCGGCCGTTTCATATATCATTTCCCAAAACTGCTTTCTATTTGCGGGGTCTACACCTCCTGTTGGTTCATCAAGGAATACGATTTGAGGTTCATGAATTATTGCTACTGAAAATGCAAGCTTCTGCTTCCATCCTAAAGGCAGACTTTTAACAAGTTTTTTTGCTTCAGCCTGTAAACTGAGCATTTCAATCAGCTCTGTTCCTTTACTTTTGAGCTGTTTATTGGTCAACCCATATATCCCTCCATAAAACTCAATGTTTTCTTTCACGGTCAGATCTTCATAAAGTGAAAATTTCTGGCTCATGTAGCCAATATTTTTTTTGATCCGCTCCGGGTATCTTTTCACATCGAACCCGGCAACCATAGCCTCGCCTGATGTGGGTTTTGATAACCCACATAACATTCGCATGGCTGTAGTTTTACCCGCACCATTTGCCCCAAGAAAGCCAAAAATTTCTCCTTTGGCCACTTCAAAGCTTATACCGTCAACCGCAGTAAAATCACCAAAACGCTTGGTAAGTTGATCGGTTTTTATAACAGGTTCATTCATTAATTATTAGTGTTTGACAAGGCTTAAAAAACAATCTTCTATATCAGGCTTCGCGGATGCTACTTCAATGTGAGTATGACCTTTTTCTTGCAGGTATTGTTTCAATTCTTCTATTATATGATCGCTGCTATTGCCATTTTTTGTGAAAGAAATATGAATATACTCTCCTGAGGCATAGCTGTTAAACACATTGTTAAATGCAGTTAGATCCTTTAGAACTTTATGTTTATTGTCGGCTTTTACAGCAAATAGCAATTCAGGAAAATCTTCAACAATTTGGGAAGGGGTGTTAATGCTCAATATTTTACCAAGGTTCATAAGGGCTACACGATTGCAATGCTCTACTTCATCCATATAAGCTGTGGAAACAAGAATAGTGATCCCCTGTGCTTTAAGGCGCTTTAACATATCCCAAAATTCAAACCTGGAAACAGCATCTACTCCGGTTGTTGGTTCATCGAGGAACAATACTTTTGGTTTATGGATCAAGGCACAGCAAAGGGCCAATTTTTGCTTCATACCTCCTGATAGTTTGCCTGCTCTCCGCTTTTTGAACGGTTCAAGTTGAACATAGATATCCTTAATAAGATTATAATTCGCTTCAATACTTGTATTAAAAAGTGCGGCGAAAAAATTGAGATTCTCTTCCACAGTTAAATCCTGGTACAGCGAGAACCTGCCAGGCATATACCCAACTAATCCCCTGATTATCTTATAACCCGCTACCACATCATTATCACAAACAGTTGCCTTTCCCTTATCTGGTAATAGAAGCGTTGTCAATATCCTGAATATTGAAGTTTTGCCTGCCCCATCGGGGCCAATTAACCCAAATATCTCTCCTTCATCCACTGAAAATGACACATCATCTACAGCAAGAGTTACATTCTTGTCATACGATTTAGAAATATTTTCAAGCGTTATAGGATTCATTTTTCAGAAACAGGTTTTAAAGGTGTTTTGTAAATTCCATAGTATATGAACAATATAATTACAACCACTCGAAGCACAACGTTGCCCAAAATAGCAGCATTTAAGCCTTGAAAATATGAATATATCTCTAAAACCCCTGTTGATCCATGAAATACAATACAAGCAAGGGAAATAACGCGCAGAGCCTTTGGATCTGAAAGTTTGCTCCCATAAAAGGATAAAAAAGCAAAACCGAACTCCGATCCTGCGAGCAAATAACAAATTATATAAGCGCTCTTGTCAATATTAACGCCAATAACCCCAGGTATCAGGTTTGGCGATACTACCAATACAATTCCAGCAGCCAATGTTATGATTGAATGGATTATGAGTAGTATTCTTAAAGTCATAATTAGTAACTAATTTATATTCTCCATTTTTCAAAATAGGATTTAATTTTTTCTGCTTCAGCTTCTTGTGCGGCCATTCCAATATGTCCGTCTGGTCGAATTATATAAATAGAGTTTTTTTTCAATCCCGCTTTTTCAGTAGTATCATTCCAGGGAAAAACATTTAATTTGACTCTATTATTTTTACAGAATTCCTGAATTGGTAATGAAGGCGTTCCATAGATATGTACTTGCCAATCCAGACTCGTTAAGCTGGCAAAATTGTCTGTTTTATCAGATTCAAATTTTACCCAAGGCAAGCGGTCGCCTCCGGTTATCTCATCTTTTGTGCTAACATTCAAATCGCTATGACGATAATTGATTCCTAATTGCGATATAGTGCGGAATAGAAAGCGCCTGGCAGCTACAAAACTGAAAAGCCATGGAACCAAATAGGGAACGATATTAAGTCTTATAAATTTGGCAAACCTTCCCTTGGCATTTACAAATTCAAAAGCCCTATCGGTAGTTGCCACAAGCTGATTTGCAAAAGGTATTCTTTCTTGCTCGAAGGTATCAAGGATTGCTGTTGGAGCATTACCCCTAATAACATTTCCCATTTTCCATGCCAGGTTTACAGCATCACCAATCCCGGTATTCATTCCTTGCCCACCTACTGGGCTATGTATATGAGCAGCATCCCCTAATAGAAAAACATTTCGATCTCTGAAATGTGAGGCAACCCGATGGTGAACCCTATAAGTTGAGAACCAATTTAATTCTTCAATTTCTAATTTTAATCTTTTGATTACTCCTTCACTTACATCCTTCCATTGGAGTTGCTCTTTATCTTTATTAGTAGCTTCTTGCTTGATTGTACCCACCAGCCTGGCGGCATTTATTCCCTTTAAAGGAAAGATCGCCAGGAAATCTGACGTATCCAGCGCTATATTTACTTCTCCGGGCACGAATAAGCCGGTGGCTTTAATATCTGCAACATAAAAGGTTTCTTCATAGGTCCCTCCCGGAAAACCAACGCCAAGTTGTTCGCGAACCGAGGAACGAGCTCCATCACATCCGGCGAGATATGTTGCCTCACAAAATTCTTTTTCACCGGAAGGTAAAAGCAACTGCGCCTTTATGCCATTTCCCGATTGTGTAAAAGAAATTAATTCAGTGCTTCGCTCTACCTTTATTCCAAGATCCGCCAGCTGCTTCTCAAGCATTTCTTCTTGTTGATCTTGTGGAAAACCAAGCATAAATTGGTAAGGGCTGATGTCTTTCCTCAGATCATTGAACTGGACATGTCCTTTTTTCTTTCCTTTTGCCCAGATATTGGCCCCTTTTATTTCTATGCCTTTTTTAACTGCTATTTCGGCTATACCCAATTGATGATAAAACTCCAGGTTCCTTGAGTGAATTACAATAGCCCTTGATGTTGTTCCTGGTTTTTCAGCTTTATCTATGATTCGGGCTTTAATACCGGTTTTTGCCAGCAATAAGGCTAACACCAATCCTGTTGGACCTGCACCGATTATTAAGACTTCTGTTTGCATAATTTCTTATTTTTCTCGCTCCACGCTCTTTCGCTCTGCGCATTATAATTTCACTTCCCCATACATACCGATTTTGAGAAAACCATCATTGGCAACCCAAATTTTAACAGCATATACAAGATCAGCCCGTTCATCTTTGGTTTGTATGGTTTTTGGGGTAAACTCGGCTTTATCCGATATCCAATAGATTTTGCCTGTATATAACGCGTAATCTTTTGCCCCTTTATCAACTCGAATATTGACAATCTGTCCTAATTTAGCTTGAGATAATTGAGAACCGGTTAAGTACGCCCTAAGCGTTAGCGAATCCGTCCTGGCAATCTCATAAAGCGCTTTCCCAGGCATTGCAACCTCATGTGCTTCCGAATACTTTGAAAGAACGGTCCCGAATATGGGATTTATTATTTTACATTTGCTAAGTTGATCATTGATCTGCCCAATCTGCCTTTCCAAAGGCGCAACATCCCTGCTAAGTGTTGTTGAGGTCTTACCTAAAGAAGACATTTGTGCATCAATTTGCCTATTTATCACTTCTACTTGTGTATTTGCATCATCTAAATTTTGCTGAGTTGCTGCATTTGCTTTAAATAATTTTTCAGTTCGTGCCTGGTTGAGTTTGGCTTGTTTTAATTGCTCATGCAATGAGGCAACCTGGACTGGGATATTGGGTATCTGGCTTATTGTAGAAGAAATCTGGGCCCTTAACTGCTCTTTTTTTAGATAAAGCTGAACGCTATCAATATATCCAAGAAACTGACCGGGTTTTAATGTCATTCCTTCCTGGGCATCAAACTGCATTATGGTGCCAGTAGCTTCGGTTGAAACTACGGTTTCAACTGACTCAAACGCTCCAGAAACACTATATTCATCTTTTTGAGTCTGGCAGGAAGCTAGTAGAGCCAGAACAGGAATTAATACATAAATCTTTTTCATACTTTAGGTCTAATATTAAATCAATTACCGGTAGTGATCTTATAATTATATTGTGATTGAAGAAGTTGAATTTCATGAAGCATTTTGTTTTGCCTTGCCTGGTTTTCCATATTCAACTCACTCAGATAATCATGTGATGTGAGGGTGCCATTATCCATTTTTTGCTTCGCATCTTGCGTTACTGCAGTCCGTGTTTTTATTATTTCATCATCTTTTAAGATCATTTGCTGCAGTTTCACCATTTCTCCATTTTGCTGTTTCAGGGTTATATCAGTGTTAAACAAAAATGTTTCTTTTTGCAGATCAGCTGTTTGCCGGTTTATATTTAATAATTCCCTGCTATTTTTCAGGGTATATAGTCCCCCTAATTGCCAGTTTAAACGCAATCCACCAATATAATAAAATGAAAAATCGTTACTCAAGAGATTTAACCCCGGTCTTCCATAACCCCCTTGAACGAAAAATGAAAGCTTAGGAAGATTATTTGAATTGAGAATTTTGTCCTGGATATCATAGCTATTTTTTTGATAATCATACAGGGTCAGTTCTAGCCTTTTAATTACATTACTGACGATAACAGGCTCCGGCTTTATCAATATAGTACTTTCACCAAAATTTTGATGCGTAAACACCCCCAGCATGTCCAGATATGCTTTTCGTGTGGCGGATAGCTGCACCCTGTTTTGTTCCTGCTGTAGAAGTTCTGCCTTTAATTCATCTAATCCGCTCTTTAGAGCGACTCCATTACTTACGCGGGCTTGCAGTTGTTCTGTACTATTTCTAATTGACCCTTGCAGGGTATCATTTTGCTTTATCTGTTCGTCAAGAAGAAGAATGCCAAAAAATATTTGATCAACCCTATCTTTAAGAGCATATAATGAAACTTCCAGGTTCTGCTTTTGGATAATAGCATCGGTACTCGCGACATCTTTTTGATTTCTGATGGCCCCTGCATCATAGATAGTTTGATCTGCTTCAAGGTAAATTTTATATTGATCCCTGCTATAAGTCGGAATAGTGACGTGAGGAATATCAAACGGAATAGAAGTTACGGCCGATTGATAAGTGGCTTGTCCGGAAAGTGTAAATTGAGGTAAGTATCCTTTTCCGGCATTCTCTACTGTATAATCTCTTGTTTTTTCTATAAGTCCGAATTGTCGGGTTTGAGGAAAATTCTGTCTCGCTAGTTTATAACAGCTATCAAGAGATAAAGAACCCTGATTTTGTGAAAACGCAGGAAAAACAACGCAAACCAATAGAATCAGAAAAAGGCATTTTATTGTAGTCCTGTAAATTTTTAGGTTAATAGCCATAACTAAGTTGTTAATTCATTTCCTTCGGTTTATACATGTTTTTTATCCAAATGGGTATCAGTAATTTTCTTTCTTCCAACAATGCAACAAATGTTGATTCATTTATTTGTCCCACTTTTACTAAGAGCGGTTTCGCTGCAAAAGGAAATACTGCCAATCCAATAATATTTATCATGAAATGAATCCGGTTTACCGGCATCATATTGCCTTTTTGGATTTCTTCACTCAGCTGTTTCATTATTATTGAATTAAAAATATCGAGCTTAGCGCTCATTGCTTTTGCAAGTTTTTCCGGGTGGTTTTGAATTTCATTAAGGACAAACCTGGGTACATCCGGATTTTCGATCAGGATGTCTATGTAGTGGGCTGCAAGCAATTCGACTTTTTTATCAAATGTTGTCGTTTCATTATTTATAATATGAGAAGCGCCATCTACGAATGTGATAAAATTATCTGCCATCACAAGTTCAAACAACTTCTCTTTACTTCTGAAATAATAATTCAGAAGAGCTAAATTTATGCCGGCCTCCGCTGCAATTTCTCTTGTCTTCACAGCAGAATATCCTTTTTGTGTGAACAGTTTTTTGGCTGCCGCCTTTATCTTTTGTTCTGTGGTACCGTCAAGTTCTGGTTTGTCTTCTGTGTTCATCGATGCAAAGTTTAAAAGGATTTTTCATTTATACAAATGTTTTAATCATTTTGTTTAATCAAATGATTAAAATACATATAATATTGATAATATATATATTATGAAATAAAACAAGGTAAAATATTGAAGTTTAACTTAGAGCCTTTTAAATAATCTGGCATATTTATGTTCCGTAGCCTGTACGAGAGCATAATGTTTTTTGATTTCTGCCAGGATCAAATTATCGTTTGAAGCATATTCCGGGAGTTTCCACAGAAGGATATAATCGGGCCAATATCCAGTATTTTTAGCAAAGGTCGAAATAGAAGAATCCATTAAGTTTTCTCCATATTCGGGAAAATAAGAACCGGGATTTATTCCCCGTTTCCATTGAATTGGGAAATAAGTCTGCGCTGCCTCATAATTTTCAAAGCTCACTAGATTCCTTTCCAAGGCTATATAATTTGAGGCATGTAAAAAGACATTTATATCTATATCCCTGATTGTATCTAATGGAGATCCATCACTATTTGATTTCAGAACTACAAATGGAAGTATCGTTTTCCCTTCTGGAATATATTTTCCAATGCTCATATATTCGTTAAATTTCTCATTAGTTTTTAAAAAACGGCTTGACCTAAAACCCAGGTAAACTATGGCAAAACAAAAGAAAACGACAGATAGATATAATTTCCCTTTTTCAGGATAGTTCGCAATAGCCAAGCAAAATATCGCAAGGATATTACCATACAATACAAGTCGAACAAGAATTACACTCCCTCCAGCAAACTCTTCAGGTGAAAAAAAAGTAATGAAGCCAAATATTAATAAAACAATATATAACACATCATTTTGATACCATTTTTTATTCTTTTTCCTGATTATAATATTATATATCAATAATATAGATAGTAATAAAACCATGATGGTATTTAAGATTAAATCTGTTTCCCCAAAATAAGAAATGTCAAAATTTTGGAATAGATATATAAGATAGCCCTTTAAGTTCCTCTCTGTAAAGACTATTGCTGAACCACTTTTTTGTAAAAACATAAAAAAGAATACGATGGATGGCAAAAAGCCTACTATAAGGCCCAAAACTCTTTTCATTAAAAGTTTATTATCGCCTTTCTTTGATTTGAGATCAGAATAAAACCAAGAAATAAGGATTACTCCCATTAACATTGCTTCCATAAATATGGATATCGGATGGCTGAAAAAAGTGATTGTAATCAATAAAATGAATAATAATTGCTGCTTAATATTTAAATTACCCTTAAGTGATATCCAATAACCTACTGAATAGCAAAAAAATATAACGCTGAAACAAAAATTGAAAAAGCCAAGGTAAAAGGTAATATTATAGATGAAAGGGAAGATAATAAGGCTGATAAAAGAACTTTGGGGATTAATTTGTCGGATCAAATAACGAAACGACAGTGGGAGCAAAATAATATAACTCAATAAAAACAGCTTTTCGGCCATAAATGGTGGCAGAAATGCTAAGAAAGGAAGATAAAATGCAGTGACAAGCCAGTTAGGATTTGGTGTTGTATTTACGTTAAAATATTGATGGTAAATTGATTGAGAATTAAATATAAGATTTTTTAAAATTACAGCATTATACAAATGAGATGGACCATCCTGGGTTATGAAATATTTGCCAAAAAATAAAGGGATTACATGCAGGATGAGAAGGGTATAGAAAAGCCTATCTGTTAGCTTACCTAAGTTTATGTTTTGGAGAAAGGCCATGGTTAATTATTTTATCCCAATTTTAATCCAAAGTTGGCAATTTTTGGAAAGTTGACAACTTTTAAAACGGGGTAACAAAATCCTCCAAATTCAAAAAATCAAGGTCTCTTTCAGAAATAATAGGATGTTTTACAGGCCAATCGAAACCAAAAGAGTCATATCGGATGCCGGTATCAGAATCCTTATTATGAACACTGGTCGTAAAATAAAACAATGTCGCTTCCTCTGATAGGGCACAAAAACCATGAGCTAACCCCCTGGGAAGGTAAAGCATCGCTTTTTGAACATCATCTAACTGATAAGTCCGAAATTGCCTGTAGGTAGTAGATTTTTTTCTAAGATCAAGAACAACATCCAAAACCTGGCCCTTTGTTGCAAACACCAACTTTGCATGATCATGAGGCGGTCTTTGGAAATGCATGCCTCTAATTGCCCCTTTAACGGATTCAGAATAAAAGCTTTCTTTAAAATCATATTCTAAATGATGCCTTGCAAATTCACCCGCATGAAAAGTTTTCACAAAACTACCCCTTTCATCCTCCGCCTGAAAAGGTTTTATAAGATAAAGGCCGTTAATATGTTGTTTAATGAATTCCAATTATGAGTTATTGGTAAATAAGTTATTAAGTTAATGTTGAAAAGGAGACCTCATGCAAAAAACTTTTTAAACCAGTTGAATTGATCAAATTTAACAAATATACGTTAACTACCTTAGAAGAATAGCCTTAAATATATCTCAATTTGAAATTTATAGCCTTGAACTTATTGCTTAAAGACTAAAATATTCTATGATTTGATTTTCTGTTATCGCAGAAGGATCATTTTTAAAGTCCTTGTACCATATCAGGGTCATTTCAAGGGCTTTTTCTGAATCCCATTTGGGTTTCCATTGGAGTTCGTTAATCACTTTAGCAATATCCAACCTTAAAATACCAGCTTCATGAGGCGCATTTGGATCAATTTGCTCTTTAAACTGACCAGATCCCCATATTTCCAGGCTTTTTTCCACTAATTGACGCACTCTCATATTATCTGCTTCCATCGGCCCGAAATTAAAAGCGCCCGAAAACCTTTGTGGGTCCTCTTGCAAATGTGCGGCAAGCCAGAGATACCCCGCAAGAGGCTCAAGGACATGTTGCCATGGCCTAATTGAATTTGGATTTCTTACGGTGAGAACCTTATTGGAAGTTAACGCACGAATAAGATCAGGGATAATTCTATCTTTTGCCCAATCACCTCCCCCGATAACATTACCTGCCCTTGCCGTTGCCACTGCCTTGCGATGGTAGGGATACATATCCGGAGCAAAAAAGGATTTTCGATAAGAGGCCGTTACTATTTCCGCCCCTGCCTTGCTTGATGAATATGGATCGAATCCACCGAGGGGCTCATCTTCGCGATATGCATCCCAGGTTTCGCGGTTCTCATACACTTTATCAGTTGTTACAATTACAACGCTACAGTTCTTTTCAAGCTGGCGTATAGCTTCCAGAAGATAAGTCGTTCCAAGTACATTTATCTCGAAAGTATCTATTGGTTTATCAAACGAGACTCTTACAAGAGATTGAGCCGCCAAGTGAAAAACAAAATCAGGTTGAAAAGCATGAATCTCTTTACTCAGTTTTTCCTTGTTCCGGATATCTGCAATTACTGATTGGCATAATTTATTACCATTCAATAAATTATACAAACTAGGTTCACCATCAGGATCTAGAGAATATCCTTTAACCTCGGCGCCAAGATATTTAAGTATGGCCAAAAGCCATGATCCTTTAAAACCGGTATGCCCGGTTATAAAAACCTTTTTATTCCTATAGTTTTCTTTGAGTTTTTCTATCATTTCCACAATTTCCATTCAGGTTTTTCCTCCCACATGGTGTTTAAGTCTATACTATCACGAAGTGTGTCCATACATTTCCAGAACCCGGTATGCCTAAAAGCCGTTAATTCACCGTTTTTGGCAAGATCATCCAGAGGCTGTCGTTCCCACATAATGTCATCTGCATCATCAGTAAGGTACCTGAAAACTTCCGGCTTCAAAACAAAGAACCCTCCATTGATCCATGCTCCATCATCTGACGGCTTCTCTTTAAAAGCAGTTACATCATCGTTATCATCAAGTTCCATAATACCGAACCTGCTTCCTGGCTGTATTGCCGTCATAGTCGCTATTTTGTTCTTCTTTTTGTGATAAGCAACCAGTTTATCAATATCAATACTCGCCACACCATCTCCATAGGTGAGCATAAAATCTTCTTTTCCTACATACTGCTCTACTCTTTTTAAACGACCAGCTGTCATGGTTTCCAACCCTGTTTCAACAAGTGTTACTTTGAAATTTTCAGATTTTGTATCATGTACCTCTACACTGTTATTTTGCAGATCTATGGTAATATCCGAGTTATGAAGGAAGTAATTCATAAAATATTCCTTGATAACATATCCCTTATAACCCAGGCAAATCACAAATTCATTGTGCCCAAAGGCTGAATATATCTTCATGATATGCCAAAGAATAGGCTTCCCTCCTATCTCAACCATAGGTTTAGGTTTCAAATGAGATTCTTCAGAAATACGTGTGCCTTTGCCTCCGGCGAATATTACTACTTTCATGCTTGCAAGTTAAAACAAATGATTGAATGAGAATTTGAGATTGGGAAATCTTTAACTTTCTATAATATCACTGAGTTGAGGTTTGGTTCAAATTTTTATATATAAACATTATTCCCATTCATCCCTTAATTTTTTTTGGATTATTAATGGGTCTTCTTTAAATTTAATCGTACCAACAAATTTTCGAATATCAATTTTTTTAACCCGAGAAGCAGGCTTTAATTTCTTAATTAATTGATTTAAAATATTTCGCAAACGCATTAATTAACTTTTAAAAACCAACAACGAACAACTATCAACGAACAACATCTCACCTGTCACCAACCCAATTTCCCGAACGTATCTTTCTTATTAATAAAATAATCCCTTACAATACTACCATTATACACACCGACGGTATTTCGATTGTTGACCATAGGTTTCGCCTCCCTGCGTTTTTTCATCCAATGATTAAATCCACCGTAAAACTGGATATGAGCCTTAAAAATAGCTTTATATTCTTTAGCATTACCAGTTAATACGGCACGAATGGCTGCTACATTGTCCAAAATCAGTCTAAAAATCAATCGTCTCCAAAAACCTTGATCAGGCATGTTCTTGATCATCATGATAAGACCATTTTTATAATTCCGATAAACCTTTGCGGGACTACCGTAAGAGATAATGTGACCACCAACGTGATATACTTCGGCCTGTGGGCAAACCATTACTCTGCTACCAGAATTTTTGACACGCCAACTTAGGTCGATATCTTCCATGTGGGCATAATATTCGTTATCAAAACCGCCAATTTCGTGATAAACCTTTGACCTGATAAACATGCATGCTCCTGAACACCAAAACACTTCTCTTATATCATCATATTGATTATTATCTTCTTCAACTGTGAAAAATATACGTCCTCTGCAAAATGGATAGCCATACTTGTCAATATAAGCGCCAGCAGCCCCTGAATATTCAAAATGCGTCTTTTGATTGTAAGATTTTATCTTTGGCTGGCAAACGCCAATTGATGAATCACTATCCATCAGGTTGATAATCGGTTCTATCCAGCCCGGTGTTACTTCCACATCTGAACTGATTAGCACGTAATATTCTGCTTCTATAAATGGTAGTGATTCTACATAACCATTTGTAAAACCCTTATTTACAGGCAAACGAATGATATTAACTTGAGGAAATTTCCCTTGTAGAAACTCATAAGTACCATCAGTGGATGCATTGTCGACAACATAAACCTGCGAATAGGTAGTTTGGGAATCAAGGATTGGCGGTAAGAATTTTTCCAATAAGTCTTTGCCATTATAGCTTAGGACTACAATAGCCAGTTTTGGAGGAGTAGGATTATATTGTTCAGGCAAGCCTCAGCGGATTTTAAAATATACTGCAATAATACCACTTTAACGATGATCAATTTTAAGAATCAATCAATAAATCAATAATGAATAAAATACACACGTCAATTCATTGAGTTCACTTTCAATAATCCTGTTTTTCAAATAAGCCGGCCCAACATTCTGGCTGTTCCACTACTGAATTTTCAAGCATTTTGGCATATTGTGTAGTAATATAATTTGCACCAACAGAAATATTATTATCGCTAATCAACATTAAATCAACTCGATAATACCCTCTTTTTACTTTGATAATTTTTGTAAAATAGACATCCAAGCCTAACCGCAGGGCTAATTTTTCAGGTCCGGTAAAAAATGGTTTTGATTGATTTAAAAAAGAAAATGAAATAGCCTCATGGTGTTGTTTTGGATTTAAATCAGCCAGGTAAAAAGTAGTAATACTGTCGTCATTTTTCAAAATAGCATGTTTAAAAACGTACTTCATATCGACTACCTGGTTGCCAAATCTTGTTCGAACTGATTTCATAAATGCATTAAAACACTTACTATTCAATTTAAGATAAGATACTTGCATTTGATTATTAGCTGCCTGCCCTAATACCAATTCAGCCCACTCCCAATTCCCAAAATGAGCGCTCATAATAATTGAACTTCCTTGTTGGGAAAAATATCTTTTGGACGCTTCATTTTCAGAAATCGCCACTCTTTTTTGCAATTCTTCCTTTGATATTTTTAAGGCTTTGATGGTTTCAATACCTATGTCTGCCATATTTTTATAGAACTGCCAACATATTTGGTTAATTTCTTCTTCAGATTTACCAGGAAAAGCACTTACTAAGTTAGCTTTTACAATTTTCCTTTTATACCTCAGTATATTATAAATAATAAAAGAACAGAGTTCAGATATCTTGTATAGCCATGAAATAGGCAAGAATGCGATGCCATAAAGAAGGAATTTGATAATAATATACAAAGATTTGCTAAATAATATCTGACAAAACTATTCAATAAGAGGCAAAGAATGGCAATATCGTTAATATTGCAACCTTTTGGCACATTTACAGATGAATATACTACTTGAGGCCCAATACCTCCCATCTATTCAATACCTTTCCAAATTTTATCTCTACGATAAAGTAATAATAGATGACCTTGAGGTTTTTGAAAAACAAAGTTATCGAAATCGCAGTATCATTTGTGGTGCGAATGGTCCAATTGACCTCATTATACCTGTACACAGTTCCAGAAAGCGTTTACCAATAAGAGAAATAGAAATTGATAATCATAATAATTGGCAGCATCAGCATTGGCAAAGTATTAAATCTGCTTTCGGGAAAACGCCTTTTTTTGAACATTATGCACACAAATTCGAACTTATATTTAATAAGCCTTACCAAAAGCTATTTGATTTCGACCTTGATTTGCTAATTATCATATTGAAAATATTAAAGATAGATGAATCTAAACTGATTTTAACCTCGCAAACTAATGAGATTGATTTTGTAGATTTCAAAAACAAGATCCATCCAAAACTAAAATTTCAAGGTATTGATAATGATTTTAAAATAATTAGGTACTCCCAGGCTTTTGAAGAAAAATTGGGGTTTATTCCTAACTTGAGTATTATTGATGCGGTTTTTAATAGTGGTATCAATTGTCTCAATCTATTTATTAAGTATAAAACTTTGTAAATTTGCGAAGATGACCCAAAGATTTTATTTAGACACTTCAGTTTTTGGAGGCGTGTTTGACGAGGAATTCGAAATAGAATCCACTTTGTTATTCGAAAAAGTGAGGTTAGGGCTAATAATTTGCGTTTATTCAAATTTAACCGAAAGCGAATTAACAAATGCGCCCATCCATGTTCGTGATTTTTTTGAAGACCTGAATGAGGAACACAAAGAAAAGGTAGCTGTTACTCCTGATGTATTGAAACTTGCACATGAATATGTTAATGAAAATGTGGTAGGTGAATCAAGCTTGGATGACTGCATTCATATTGCAACTGCATCTATCTATAATGTCGATTTATTAGTAAGTTGGAATTTTAAACATATTGTTAATGTATATAGAATTAGAGGTTACAATTCAGTTAATATGAAATTTGGATATAAAATATTAGAAATACGTTCGCCAAAAGAAATTGTAGGATATGAAAACGAAGAATAAAACAAAGAAAGATTTCGATACAGTTAAAACCTTTCGCCAAATTAAAAATAAGATTTCCAGCGAAATTAAGGGAATGAACTACGAGCAACTAATTGATTATTTCGAAAAAACGAGATTAAAGCCTAAACAAGTTGGAGATTAATCTTTTCGTCATTTGCACATTATCTCATTATCACATCATCAAATTTTTCTCCTCATCTTCGCATATTTCAAAAAACGGTAATGTGCAGAAATAATAGCAATTATAAAACCATTGACACCATCCAGAAACCCTGCTTTAAGAAAATACATCTTGATAAAAGTGATTGGCGGGCTGAAAATTAATTTATATAGTGAAAAACCCTTTCCTTTTGCAAGCATTTCATCCGCGGCAAGGGAGCTGTATTTGTTTACGGTATTAATATGTTGCACAATACTGGCAAAAGAATAGTGATTACAATCACCAATTAATAATTGTGGCTTGATGCTTTCTGGGAATACGAGGTTTTCATGTACGAACTCACCCTGCCATTTTGCTATTCTACGGTCAAAAAGCCTCACCTTGTTATCAGGGTACCAGCCACCATGTTTTATCCATTGGCCACAATAATTTGTGAGCCTGTTAAATGAATAAAAATAATTTGGAGGGACTTGTTTTTTCACATTTAAAATAGATTCCCTGAGTTTTGGAGACAGTTCTTCGTCAGCATCCAGAGAAATAATCCAGTCATTGCTCGCCTGTTCATTTCCCCAATTTTTGGTTTGAGCATAGCCTCTCCATTCCAACTGTAAAAAAATCGCACCATTTTCTTTACAAATTTGTTCGGTTCTATCTATTGAAAATGAATCTATTACAATTATTTCATCAGCAATCCCTTTCAAAGACTGCAAACAATTTGCAACATTTTTCTCTTCGTTCTTTGTTATGATAACTGCGGTCAACAAATTTTTAATAACTTTGGAAATTGTGGCTACAAATCAAAAAATCCCAGTGTAATGAAGCACGAACTTAGTAAAAAAGAGAAAGACGAGATGTTTGAGAAGGAATTTTTACCTCACATAGATTCCTTGTACAACTTCGCGACCTATCTTCAAAACGATAATGAAATAGCAAAAGACCTTCTCCAGGAGACCTACCTTCGAGCATATAAATTTATAAATTATTACGAAAAGGGAACTAATGCGAAGGCTTGGTTGATTAGGATACTGAAGAATACTTTCATAAACGAGTACCGCAAGAAAAGCAAAGCGCCGCAGCGGGTAGATTTTGAGGATACCTACACACAGGTTGAGGATAGCGAAGGCGAAATGCAGAATGTGGACCTGCGTGAGGAAGTATACACAAACCTGGTAGGGGACGAGATTACAAAAGCAGTAAATTCCCTGCCGGTTGATTACAGGCTTATAATTCTTCTCTGTGACGTGGAGGGTTTTAAGTATGATGAAATTGCCAAAATTATTGATGTGCCCATTGGAACTGTGCGCAGCAGGCTGCATAGGGCGAGGAACATGTTGAAAGAACAGTTAAAAGATTACGCAATAAAAAGGGGATACAAAACATAAAAAACAATTATTTACAACAAAATGAACTGTAATGAAGTAGCAATGAACATGCAGCTCCTGGTGGATGACGAATTGACTGAAGATAAGATTCAGGAAATACGACAGCACCTGGATTCTTGCACAGGTTGTGTCGAAAAGCTGAAGGCAGAGAAAATGTTCAAGCAGATTTTGCACGATAAATTATGCAAAAACTGCCCTCCGGGAGAATTGGTTAATGATGTCCGGTTTTCGGTTCTTCATGCCGCGTACTAAACAGCAACAATCCTGTATTAATGGCTGAAATAGCCCAAGTATGGAAAGATATCAATCTTTCAGACCACAAACAACTTGCCCGCGCTATATCGAGGGTGGAAAATAATGGACAAGGATACCGAAAGTGGCTTAGTGGTCTAAATATTGATCTTAAAGTCCCGGTCATAGGTATTACAGGCCCACCCGGTGCAGGCAAAAGCACCCTTGTAAATGGTTTAATCTCCCATTACACATCTCAAAGCTCAAAAGTTGGCGTTATAGCTGTCGATCCTACTTCTCCCTTTAATATGGGTTCTTTACTCGGCGATAGGATTCGCATGTCAGAGCATTATAATAACCCAAATGTATATATTCGGTCATTAGCCACCCGTGGTTCATTAGGGGGCTTATCTGCCAAAACTATTGAAATAACAGATGTAATGAAGGCAGCGAGCTTTGATTATATCATTATTGAAACCGTCGGCGTGGGCCAATCAGAAATTGAGATTGCCGGCATTGCTGATACTACAGTTGTGGTTTTGGTACCCGAAGGTGGTGATGAGATCCAAAATCTGAAATCAGGGATCATGGAAATAGCAGATATTTTCGTGGTAAATAAGGCTGACCGTCCCGGAAGTGATCTTTTCAAAGCGAATCTTATCAAAATGCTTCATCAAAAACCCACTTCAGCATGGGATGTGCCGGTTGTCGCCTGTGTTGCTACCGAAAAAAAAGGAATAGAAGCTTTAACTCAGTTTATTGAAGCGCATCATAAAAGTAATCACGTAAATTCAAGAAGACCATACCTATTTGCCGAAAAAGCATACCAACTTATCCAATCAGCCAGGATGAAAGACATTGACAAACGAGAACTCGTAGAAATCATAAAAATGAAATTGCAGGAAGGGGAATTTAACCTTTATTCATTTGTTGAAGGGTTGTCTTAATTTCTCGAAATGCTGGGGCTGATCTAATTAATTGCTAATTAAACGCCTTAATATTTTACTTTTGCCTGATGAATCCGGGGAATCAAACAGGTATTCTAGCAGCTGATTGGCAAAGGTTTTTCTTTTGGTGTTTCACCTTGTCCTTAATTATTCATCTTGTTACTGCATGGTTTAGTGTCGGTTATCAGTTTCAGGATGAACAGTCCCAGATTATGGATTTTGCTGGGTATAAATTAGGAATGGTTTCTATTAATGACCTTTCCTGGGAATACAAAGAACAAATCAGGCAAGGTATACAGCCATTGGCAGTTGTGGCTTTGTACAGAGTTTTACAATATTTTAATATAGCAAATCCATTTCTTTGTGCACTTATATTACGTATTTTTTCGACGCTATTAGGATGGGTTACAGTTTTATTTTTAACCAGGGAATTTTGCAAGAAAATAGAATCTGAATACTGGAAACGCTTTCTTGTACTTTTGGCTTGCTTTATGTGGCCAATCGCCTTTGTTCAATCACATTTTTCTTGCGAAAGTTTATCTGGTTCCTTCTTTTTTATTGGTTTAGGTTGTTTATTAGTATCAAATGATCTTACAAAAGAAAATAAAAAAAGAAACCTCTTTAACGGGTCACTAAATCCGGGCTTTGAGCCAATATGAGACGTAAATGAATATCTTTGTCAACTAATGGTTGCATCTTCCCTTAAACATTTTTTAAACCTTCCCATATTCAAAGACATTCGTTTTTGGATAATCCTTTATTTTCTGATCCGACTGTTTCATATTACCCAGCCTCCTTTGGAAATTGCCCATAACTGGCGTCAAAGTACTGGATTAATGGTTTCAAGGAATTTCTACGAAATTAATTCCAATATTATCTACCCAAGAGTTGACATGGCAGGTGAAAAATCCGGTATTACGGGTACTGAATTTCCTCTTTTTAATTACCTTATTTTTCTTATGGCTAAAATTTTTGGGTGGACGGATTGGTATGGAAGATTAATAAATTTAATAATATCTTCTATTGGAGTGTATTGGTTTTATTTATTAATTTACAAATATTTAAGCCCAAAAATAGCTTTTTATT
>Ga0207119_1019_pt1 | contig 26455 bp, 21 predicted proteins | sample Alteio_BWMinHeat_43_FD_153505 | JGI IMG/M metagenome (GOLD analysis project Ga0207119, IMG submission 153505) | Enriched cells from forest soil in Barre Woods Harvard Forest LTER site, Petersham, Massachusetts, United States -... | ecosystem: Environmental > Terrestrial > Soil > Temperate forest >... | reverse complement strand
ATTCAAAGTCTCTTTTTTCGCCAATATATTCAAATGTCGAAGTGCAGGAAACCTGAATGTCATATAAGAATTTCAAAATCTCAGGCTGCATAAAGTAGCTTCTTGGTTTTTTCGATGGACTGGATAAAATATGGGTTCGACAATGAATTTTCAGTAAGCAGATCTATTTTTCTTCCAAAAAAACCTTCCAGTTCATAATGAATTGAAAAATAATTATCTGCATATTGTACAGCTGGGATATTCTGAAAAGAAATCAAGAAATCTATATCACTGTTCTGATCCATTTTTTCAGATGCCGCTGATCCAAATACGTACAATTCCTTTACCAAATAGGTCTGGCATAATTTCCTTATGTTAATAATATTATCTTCAATAATTTTTTCCATAATATTTGCTATATAATCCACAAATTTACTGATTTTAATAACATCAACTTTTCTTTCGCCCAGCTTATCTGTCCCGAGTTGTTTCAAGTGTTAAAGGTAGTGTCACTTGGAACTTAAGAATGGAATCAAGTCTTTGAACTTGCTACTTATAGAAACTACCGGAGTCTTCTGACTTCCTCCCATTCATTTCTCACGAGTGATGTTTTGCTTAACACCCGCGAGAACAGCAGAATTCAAATCATGAAAACATTTTTCAAAAAAATAAGATAACTTGCTTTGTATATTAATTTGTCTTTGATTTGTGCAATTTATATGCCTTGTAGTTCCGGTCAGAAAACGGACCAGGAACGGATTATAAATGGCTAATCATAATTTACATTTATTTTAAGTCCAGAATACCAAATGCCTGGTTATATGGTATGTGTAAATCCTTAAATTCAAATCCAATAGCAGGAGAATTATTTTGAGTTCGCAATGCATCATAAATCTTTTTACTCTCTCCATCGGAAGTAAGGTAAAATTTTATGCTTTGTTCAATGGAAGCCTGGGCAAATAGCTTTGTATCATTTGGTATAATAGTCCTATTGGTTAATCCTAAAAATTTTTTACCATCAAAAATAATTTTTGCAAATGCTCCAGCCTGTTTGGCATGGTCAATGTTAAAAGGTAGAATTTTGATTTGCTCAAGGGCAAATCTTCCACAATTCCTTTTACACAATATTCCGCAATACATATTGTGGAAATAAACATTGGCATCTCCCTTTGGGTAAAATATCGATAATAATCTCTGGCATTTTGATGCAAGGGATCAGTAGCATCAAGTAGTCTGATAAAAAAACTGGTGTCAAGCAAAACTGAGGCATTTTCAGGCATTATAACCTCCTCTTGTATCATTCAACCACTTGTCTTTGTCACCAATGGCGGACCATCTGGAAGTTGCTTTTTTTATCAGCCCATCTAGGTAATCTTCATTTATAATTGGATGATAATTTATTAGTTCTAAAAATTCGAGATTATTTTTATCTACTTCGCCAGTTTCAATATGTTGTTTACCCTTTACTCTGACGCCAAAAGTTTTATAAAGTAAGTTTTCTTCATATCCTTCAAGGAATGTCTTAGGAATTTGAATGATCAATACCCCATATTCTTCTGTATTGAGATGGATATTTGCCTCACGTTTACCTCCAGCGTTTACCAAACTTCCATAAAAATAAAATTCAGCATCAGCCCACAAAGTTTTATTTCTGATAAAGATAGTATTGCTATCTATTTTCAAATGGTTTGAGGCCGGCAGAGAAGTTTGTATAATAAACTCATAGTTATGTTTTGCGGCCATGACCCTTATGTCTTCTAAAGCATCCGCACTCGGCAATTCCAGGAAATCAATATTATTTGATAAAGCTATTTGGCCAAGAACAGCGTTTAGGCCGATAACATATTGTAGCGATGTTTTAAGGACATGCTTTACGGAACCTGCCTCCATTTTGTAGCTAATAAGTGGCCTTCCTTTTTTATCACCAGGATAGAGAAGGTTTTCGCCGCTCTTCAGAATCTCTATGATCTCTTTTATATCATAATTTTCTGGACTGAGAGGCATATTTCCCTTCGCGCCCTTAACCGTTATTTCAATATATCCTGTTTTGTCCATTGTGCAAAAATAGCCTTTTCTATTGAAAGAGATAAAATGTCTTAAATTGGACTCCTATTCTCTGTCTGTCTCCCGACAGACCGAAATATTCAGACAAACAATTATCAAAAAAATAAAATAACTTGCTCTGTATAATAATGAGTATTTGATCTGAGCGATTGATACACACCTAAGAGACGACAAATGAGAAAAATACTAACAATATTATATTTACTTTTTTTGACTTCTTCAGCTTGGGGAAAAGTGGACAGCTCCTGGAATGTTTTGCTTTTAGAAAAAGGTAACACGCTTAAAATCAAGCACAACATGGCAGCTTTAAGTAAGACAGGTTTCTATTTATACAAAAACTGCGTTTACGATATTGACCTTAAAAATAAAAGACATATCTCCGGTCGGCTTATCAAAATTAAACCTGACACACTATTCTTTACAAACTTTTTCAATTCTAATGTTGCTCATTCCTCAAATCAAAAGCTTGACACCTTTGCAGTTTATTATAAAGATCTTGATAAACTAAATCTTATTGCGGATAGGTCAATGGGCTGGCATCTAAGATATTCATTTGACAATTATGATTTTATATTCAAAAAGGATACAACTAATTATTTCTTTAAAAGCCAATGGGTCGTAATTTACAATAATGACCCCAATGAGTATGAGGTAGTTGCTCACCTGACTGCTCAAGGTATCACCGCACTATTTGAAGAGAATAGCAGGGTCTACTATTTTTTTGGAACTGGAATGACAAAACCTGACCCCTCAAAAATGGATCATACGTACCACAAGAGATTTATTCTATGGTATACACCCTGCGAGGTTGAAGAAATTAATGGAATTTCGATTGGCTTTCATCCGAAAAATTACAAAAATCAAATGTTTAATGAACGTGATTCATTAATTATTAGTGGACTGAACCTGGAAATTAATCCGTGGGCAATTTTCTCATTATTTAATCCCAGCTTTAATGGACCTTTTCCAGACAGCTTAGATCTTTACAATGAACAGATTAATAAAGATTGGCAAGTAAAAATAAATGGCGTGAATATTAGCCTGATAAACACAATAAATGAAATGAGAATAAAAGGTTTTAATTTAACCGGTCTTCTTACTGTTGTGGACGAAATTCATGGTGTAACCATTTCGGGAATAAATAACTTCTCATACATAATGAATGGCGTTAGCATTGCAGGGCTTCGTAACCGTGCGACCTTTGCCAAAGGTGTTCAAATCGGACTATTTAACAAATCTACAGAACTAAGAGGTTTTCAAATTGGACTTTGGAATATTAATGGCAGACGATCGTTACCTCTAATAAATTGGCAGTTTAAACCGAAGGTTAAGAAATGACGAGTACAGACATTTCTTCTGTTTGAAGTTCCCAATTTCGCTACGCGTCCCACGAGTGTAAGCTATGGAGCCTGTCTCGATATTATCGTGGGCGTCCCGCCGATATTTATATCAGTCCTTCTTAAAACGATAACATTTTTTGCTATAAGGACGCAAATTGCGTCCTTATAAATCCGGATCAAATATTTTCAGATTCTTTTGTAGAAATAATTACAATTCGAAAATTTTTCCTCTGTTTGAGATTCGAATTTGGAACCTCAAAGCCAAAATTTACTCACCTTCCCAAAAATAATTTCAAAATAAATACAAAATAATTTGTAATTGTCAAATATTTGTTTTAAGTTTGCAAGGAAGTATTTGGAAATGAGTAGCGGATATTTCAATATTGATTTTTTGACCAACCCCGTTAGGGTTTTCTAAAGAATAAATATATAAAAAATGCCCTTACCCACGTAAGACTTTCAAAAGCTTTACAACAATTTTCGTATGAACTATACGCCCTTTCAAGCATTTTGACAGTTATTTTATTGTTAATCATTGTTATTCGATAAACAAGTTAGCCGCAATGTTTTTAATTACAGGTAGATGTAAAGTTAGGTTTTTGAAAACATTGTTATAAAAATGAAAAGAATATTGCGGTGAGCGGGTAAGAAAGTAAGGAGCAAGGAATAAGGAGTCAGGATACAAGGCGCTCTTATGTAATTTTGGTGCGTTGATATGGATTACCACCACCTACCCCCGTGCTAAGTCGCTGTAGCTTTAGCGGAAGAGACCAGCGAGGGACAGCATTTTACAGTTTTTATCCGTAATGTGTAAATTGATAACTAATAACTGATCATTGATCACTTATAATTGATAATTGACTTTTGAATCTTAACTTTGTTGCTCGTCAATTGTTATCACGAAAGGAAAGAATCCTAAAATTGAAAAATCTATGAAACTTGTATCATTTGAACTGGAGGGCACCGATAAAATTGGTATCCTCGTTGAGCATAATGTGTATCCGTTGTTTGAAATAAACGCCGCTATGCCTCATAATATGGCTGATTTCCTAAATGCAGGTGATGAAGCCATGGATATGGCCATCATGTATGAAGACCATATCAGGAAGGATCCGGCGAAATTCAACAGCTATCCGTATCATGATCAAAAGATACTGGCACCGGTACCGCATCCTACTTCTTGCAGGGATGGGTATGCTTTCAGGCAGCACGTATTCACAGCCCGCAGAAACAGGGGAGTGCCGATGATAGAGGAATTTGACCAGTACCCGGTTTTCTATTTTACAAATCATAATAGTATTACAGGACCTGGGGAACAGGAATTTATGCCTGATCATTTTCAGAAGCTTGATTTTGAGCTTGAGACTGCAATTGTAATTGGTAAAAAAGGCCGCAACATAAAGGCAGCTGATGCTGATGAATACATTGCAGGCTATATGGTGATGAACGACTGGAGCGCCCGCACACTGCAAATGGAAGAAATGCTCCTAAACCTCGGCCCTGCCAAAGGAAAGGATTTTTCGACTTCAATCGGGCCATACCTTGTCACAACTGACGAAATGGAAAAGTACCGCACAGAAACTAAACTTGGTCATATCGGTAAGCAATATAAATTATCTATGAAGGCATTTGTAAATGGCATGCTGGTCTCTGAAGGTAACCTTGGAGATATGGACTGGACTTTCGCAGAGTTGATAGAACGCGCATCCTATGGAGTGGATATATTTCCCGGTGATGTGATAGGGTCAGGAACAGTTGGCACAGGTTGCTTCCTGGAGCTAAATGGCACAGGGATGTTGAATGATAAGGATTACAAGCCACAATGGCTGCAAGCCGGGGATAAGGTAATCATGGAAATTGAACACCTCGGCAAGTTGGTAAATAATATAAAAATGGCCGATGCGGACTATTCCCTGCTTGCTTTGAAGAAAAAATAAGCATTCCGAAAGAGACCCTTTTGGTTTGACGAATTGTTAATGAAAAAATAAGAAGCAAGTCAACCAAATGAACTGAACAATTCAGTACTTTGCGGCTGATTTTAAAATAGCAAAACCATATCGAAAAACGATGAATAAAGATAGTTTAAAAGAAAAATTTGAATCAAAAGCTGTAGCAATTAAGGCGCAGTTCCAGGATATTAAGAAAAATTACTCCGATGTTGACCTCGGAAGTTATAATATCGGCCAGGTAATTGGTGGTATGCGGGGCATGATCGGCCTGTTGTATGAAACATCGGCGCTTGACCCTGAAGAAGGCATCCGTTTTAGAGGATATTCGATCCCTGAATTGAGGGCCAAACTTCCAAAAATACCCGGAGGCACTGAGCCGCTTCCAGAAGGCATTTTCTACTTGATGCTTATGGATGAGCTGCCAACGGAAGATGATGTGGTATTGGTAAGTACTGAGTGGAAAAAACGCTCAAATGTGCCGAAATATGTGTTCACAATGCTTGACTCCATTCCAAAGCAAACCCATCCTATGACCCAGTTCAGCTTGGCTATTACGGCTATGCAGAATGAGTCAGTTTTCGCTAAGGCATACCATGATGGTATTTCAAAAAGTGAATACTGGAGCTATATGTATGAGGATGTGATGAACCTGATTGGCAGGCTGCCACGCATTGCAGCGTATATATATAGAAGGACTTATAAAGACGATATCCATATTGAGCCTTTACCAAACCTTGATTGGGCAGGAAACTTTGCGCATATGCTGGGCTATGAGGACGATATCTTTAAAAAACTAATGCGCTTATATCTTACCATTCATGTTGATCATGAAGGGGGCAATGTATCAGCTCATGCAACACGCCTCGTAGGTTCCGCACTGAGTGATGCTTACTTAAGTTTTGCGTCAGCTATGAATGGGTTGGCCGGACCACTACATGGGCTTGCAAGCCAGGAAGTGATTCGCTGGATACTGCAAATGAAAGAAGAACTTGGCGACAAGGTATTGGATAAAGATGCTGTAACAGGTTACATTCATGAAACCCTTAACAAGGGTAGGGTAGTACCGGGCTACGGTCATGCAGTTCTTCGTAAAACAGATCCTCGATTTATTGCCCAACAGGAATTCGCTCATAAATATATGCCGGATGATGAAACCATCAAGATCGTTAGTCTTCTATATGAGGTGGTTCCAAAAGTGCTTACTGAAACTGGAAAGGTAAAAAACCCTTGGCCGAATGTTGATGCACATTCTGGAGCGTTGTTGGTTCATTTCGGACTCACTGAATATGATTTTTATACGGTGATGTTCGGGGTTTCGCGCTCGCTTGGTGTATTATCATCCTTGATCTGGGATCGCTATCTTGGCTTGCCTATAGAAAGACCAAAATCAGTGACGCTAAAGTTCCTTCAACAAAAAGTAGCGAACATGGCTCCAAAGCCGGAAACGGTTGTAGAGGATTAACGATGTAGAGACGCATTGCATGCGTCTTCATTGCATGCGTCTGCAACTATGTTTGCAGGGTTATTGTTTGAGAGATATGATGAAGATAAAGATTTTTACGTTCAACCTGTTTTATGAGAATACATACCTCTTGCATGATGAAACCAAGGAGTGTGTGATCATAGATCCGGGATGCTCTAATGCGGAGGAGTATGGCGAACTCAAGCAATATATTGATAAAGAAGGATTGACTCCGGTTCGTCTTTTAAATACGCACAGTCATATTGATCATATTTTTGGAAACAGGTATGTAGCTGATACGTATAGCTTAAAACTGGAAGCGCACGAGAAAGAAACTGACCATATAAAAAATGCGGACAGTTATGCTGCCATGTTTGGCATGCCATCACCAAATACCCCAAAAATAGAGAAATATATAGTAGAAGGGGATGTCATAACTTTTGGAACTACAAGCCTTGAGGTACTATTTGCACCGGGTCATTCTCCTGGTCATGTGGTTTTTTATAACCGTGAGCAGAAGGTAATTATTGGGGGCGATGTGCTTTTCAAGGAAAGTATCGGCAGGACTGATCTACCCGGTGGAGATTTCAACACACTTATCCAATCCATTCAAACAAAATTGTTTACCCTTGATGATGATATAACAGTATATCCCGGTCATGGTATGCCGACTACTATTGGATACGAGAAACAATATAATCCATTTATACAGGAGGCTGTATCATGATCACAAAGTTTGATTTTCAGACACTTGCCTGTGGTTTGCTATTGCTAATGGCTGTAATATATGTTATTAGAACAGTTCGTAAATCTTTTAAATCAGAACATGATTGTCCGGATTGTGGCGTAGCGGTTGATCCTAAGAAGAGTACTAAGGCACATTCTATTTTGGGGAAGAAGTAATCTTAGATAGATTACGCGTTTCATAGCACCTGTATCTCATTGTAAAATAACATATTCACTTTAATTATTTTTCTGCGTCCTTTTTGCTTGAACAAAAAGGACCAAAAATTCAAGGCTTTTGAAAAATTGCCTGAAAGCAACATTCATTACGCTAAACAAAACAAGGCCGTCCGAGAGCAAATCGCTTGATCAACAGTGTTTCGCGGCTGTGTTTTGTTTTTAACGCTTCATTCGTATTGCTTTCCGGGCGCCAATTTTTCAAAGGCCGATCAGCGGACCATAACCATTAGCTCTATTATGTCAATTCGGAAATCCTTTAAATCTATATAATAAAAATTATTGTGTAAGTCCTTCTATCTGAGCAAGAAGCCATTTACTGTTTACGACGTTCTTTGTGTTCTCGACTTTGTGTTTTAGGGTGCTTATCTTTTTGGAATAGTCCTTATTGCGTTGATATGGCAACCGGGTTTTGAGATAAAATGCCTTTTTAGTGAAATTGAGAAGGTTATTATAAATTGTATGGTTTTGGGTGTTGATGAGTTTGTTACGTGTCAGGTATATTTTAAAAGCTGCTGCCAGTGCAAAAAACGCCTCCTCTTCTTCCTCTTCAAAATAGATTTTCAGGAGCATACTTTTGGCATCGAGATTATAATAAACATCCGTAAACTCCACACCACGAAGCAGTTTCACGGCTTTTTTGTGGTCTTTGGTTTCGTAGTAGTAGTTGGCCAGGTTATAGGAGTGCGCGTTGTCCCGGTTATCTTCAGATAGCTTGTTTTTGTAGGTGCCAATGAAGTCTAGGGTCCATTCGTACTCGCCTTGCCGTAACGCTATGGAAACGATGTTCTTATAGTCACGTTCAGAGATATATTTACCGGAGTAGATGAGATCTGTTTCGAGAAGTTTCTTATTTATCTCAAAGAGCGATTTGTAGTATTCATTTACACCGGCATTTACCTTTCTTATACAGTAGTTTTGGGCATAGCTGTACATATCCCTTAGCTCCGGCCTTGGGAACAATTTATGACTATCCGACAGCATGATAATGAGGCTGTTAAAGTGCGCTTCATTTTCAGGGTGCTGAAGCATAAGCAGGATTTTGTAGTAGATGGCGATGGCAGGATATTGGTCATATTCAGTCAGGTGATTTTCAATGTATTTGCTGATGTATTCCAGCATATTCATCTGGTACTCACTTTGTATGATCTGGGTTCGGTTCAGCATTTCACAACAGTCACGCAGCTTGGCAGATATATAAAAGAGATCGAGGCTATCGGTCTTCTTTTGGAGGCTGGCATCACGTTCTACTTTGCCTTTGCCACCGTAGTATTTATCCAGCTCATTCTGGAAAAGATATTCAAAATAGAAGTGGTCATTATCACGGTATTGGGTGCCTGCGAGTTCTTCTTCTATTTCACGAGCGGCGTATAAGGCAGCTTTTTCAATGTTGCGGTCGAGGGTTTCGCCGAGGAGGTTTATTTTTTGGAGCACGTTGTTACTTTCAAATTTTTGAAGGGCGAGGAATTCTTCCAGCAACCTTGTTAAGTAATAAACAAGGTCGGTAATTTTTCGGGCTTGATATTGTTGGCCTTTATAAATTAATTTGAAGACCTTTTCTTTGCTGAGTTTTTTTTCAGGGTCATCATAAATAACTGACAAAAATTTCTTAACTTCCTCATTTTTATTGAAGAATGGCGAATTTACAAGTTCTTTAAAACGTGTTTTTTCGGTTTTGGAGAGGCTGTCAAGCCACTGAAATAATTTGCCGGTGTACATGTTTAATTACAAATATTTGAGAATGTGGACTTTTTTGTTAATAAATTAATGATGTATATTTTTGATAATCAATATTTTAATGTTTTTAATATTTCAATATTTCAATTTGCGCCCCCAAATATAGCCAAAAAATGTATTTTTATTAGCCGTCATACATTGCAATCTTTGTATCGTGCTAATTAGACATTTTTTGAAAACATAAAATAAAAGAGATATGAACACTTCACTCACAAAATCAAAAAGCAGGAATTACAATCCTGAACCTGGCAATGCCGCTACCCCCAAACAGCCTATTCGTGGTTTTTGGATTGCAGCTTGCGTCATCTCATGTATAATAATTGGAGCAATATCGAATGCGATTGCTATTCCGGTTATAACACTTACCGGACAACAAGGTCTAACTGATACTATTGTTTTAAGTTTAGGAGGTAGTTGCTTTTCAGATCCAGGTTACAAAGGCTATTCATCTATTAGAGGGAATGTTACGGACAGTTTAACAATAACTTCCTCACCCACGTATAAATGTGGTGTGGTTGGTACTTACGTGTTTTCTTATGATGTGTCTGACGCTTCGGGCCCTGCGGTCACCCAATATAGAGTAGTAAAGGTAGTTAATGACCCAATAATAACCCTTTCAGGGCACCAGGGTCTTACGGACACAATAAAACTTGAGCAAGGATATTGCTTCACCGAACCCGGATACAAAGCCATTTCGAAAAAATATGGAGACATATCTAAAAGTGTGCAAGTGACTTCAGGACCAGTTGCCTATAATTGTGTAGTAAGAGGTCTCCATACTTTCAATTACAATGTAACTGACTCTGTTGGAAACAAAGCTGTTACCCAGCATCGTGTGGTACTCGTTACCCCAGACAAAACCCCGCCTAACCTAATTGTTGCTTTGCCCGATACAGTAACTGTAGAAGTGACTGCTACTCCCATGACTCCATTCCCTGCACCTTTAGTTAAAAGCGCTATTGACCTGGTTGATGGAAACCTCCAAGGAAGTGTGACTAATGATGCCTCAAAAGTAACCAGTAATATTCTAGGATTTTATACAATTACTTATACCGTAAGCGACCTTTCAGGTAATAAGGCAACTGTTTACCGATATGTTCATATTATTGACAGTATCAAACCGATGATAAAACTTATTGGCGGCACACCTGTAGAACTTGAAGTTGGTGTTCAATATGTAGATGAAGGAGTAACTGTTTCTGATAACTACGATCTTTCAAGTTCATTACTTAAAAATTTAGTAATTACGGATAATGTTGATTCTGCTGTAGTTGGAACATATACAGTAACTTATAATGTAACAGATGCATCTGGGAATAAAGCTACTACGGTAACAAGAATAGTTAATGTAATTGATACTATCCCGCCAACAATAACAATTGTTGGCAACCAGTATGACAGTGTGGAAGTATTCACTCATTATAATGATCCGGGGGTAAAGGTTTTTGATAATTATGATATTAATACTTCAATTGCTATCACGAAAACAGGCACATTTTATAAAGATTTTCCACTCGGAATAGCTACGGTTCTAGGACCATACACCATTATTTATACGGCAACTGACAAATCTGGAAATAAGGTAAGTGTAACGCGGACCGTTTATGTTATTGATCGTATTGCGCCGATAGTAACACTCTCAGGTTCAGCAGCTGTAAGTATCTGTCAGAATAGTTTCTATTCAGATGCAGGTTATGTAGCAAATGATAATTATTATAAAATGGCAACAACCCCTCCTGGCATAACTGTTTCAATGTACCTGGATGGTAAAAAAGTGCTTGATTTGAATGGTATGACAAAGATCTCCGGCCTTCATACCATTATATATAGAGCTGAGGATAATTCCTATAACATTGGATGGTCACCTTATCGATACATTCTTGTCAATGCATCAAACAGCTCTGCATGCAAGAATTCAAAATCAGTAGCTATTGATACAACTGTTTGCAAAGGAAGTTGCCCATATTTTACCGCTCCGGTATCAGGATCGTCTTACAAATGGAGTACAGGTGACAATACCAAAACAATACAATACTGTCCGAAGAATGATACTGCAATTATACTTAACGTTTATAGTAGTACTGACACTGCAATATACATCTATGGTATCTATGTGACCCAATATACCTGCGTATGGCCGGGCGATGCAAATGATGATGGGGTAGCTGACAAAAATGATGTATTGGCTATTGGAGTTGCGTACGGTGATACGGGCGTTAAGAGAAGTGGCGCTACGACTGACTGGATCGGGCAATCCTGTGCAGACTGGGGCACTTCATTCAAATCGGGGGCTGATTATAAAAATGCAGATTGCAATGGCGATGGTCATATTGACTCAACAGATATGGCTGCTATCACTAAAAACTATGGTCTTACCCACAGCAAGGCCCCTTCAAATGGATCGCCTTCTGACCCTCCATTGTCTGTAAAATTCTCTAATGATACTGCAACCGCCGGTGAAACCGTAACAGCAACACTTACACTCGGTACAGCATCTAATCAAGTATCTAATGCGTATGGTGTTGCCTTCAGTGTTAGTTATTCTACTAAATATGTTAAACCCGGAAAAACGGTTACAGATTTAAGTAAATGCTGGCTGGGAACACCTGGTAAAAACCTGATATACATGGTTTATAATGATACTGCGAATGGTACGCTTAATATTGGTATAACCAGGATAGATCACAAAAACATTAGTGGCTATGGAGAACTTGGCACATTAAGCATTGTAATGCAGGATAATGTAGGAGGAAAAACCTGGATTGACAGAACGGTAATCCTCAATGTTCAGGATGTAAAAATGATTACAGCTACAGAAAACCTAATCCCGATATTTGCAACATCAGATTCTATGCGGGTTAGTTTCAATCATTCATCTGGTATTAACAATATCTTACCAGACAATGCCATTCAAATGTATCCAAATCCGGTATCACAAAGTATGACCCTTGATGCAGGTAACCAACTGATACAGGAAATAAGGATCATGAACGTAGTTGGCGAGCAGGTATATTCAAATAAGACTGTTGCATTACACAAAATTGAAATTCCTGCAACTCAATTGACACCGGGAATATATTCCATTATAATCACCACAAAAAATGGAAGCCTTGTAAAATCTTTTGTTAAGGAATAGATAACTAAAATACTCTTCTCTCTTGTTTATTATTAAAATGAGCGGCTTTTATCATAAAGGCCGCTCATTTTTTTTCACAATCTCTGAATATGAAATCGGTTTACATTTGACACCTTTTTGTCCTTTGAGAATTATTTGGTTGTTTAATGTGTGGCGTTTGGTGTGGACGCCAACCGCTGAAAAGACATCTGGGACATTTTTCTCGAGTCGGTGTCCACACCGATTCGCATTAGTCCATAAAACATAAATTATTCAAACTCAAATTAATATTTCTTAGGCTCGCCCATAATTCATATATTTTACATAACTTCCTGATTTTAATTGCAGGATGAAATATATTCTTAAAATTTGTTGGCTTGGTTTTATAATAGTGTTATTTGTATTTAGCACTTTTGAAACCGCTTTGGGACAGGCAGATACTATTCCGCCAACTATTAAATTAATTGGACTGCAATTTGATAGTATACCAGTATTTTCAGCTTATCAAGACCCCGGGGTTAATGTCTCAGATAATCATGATAGTCCTTCGTCAATAATTATAACGAAATCGGGTACTTTTTACGCGAAATTTCCAAGTGATAGCGCAACGCTGTTAGGTACTTATACCATTATATATACAGCTACTGACAAAGCTGGGAATAAATCAAGTATAACAAGAAATGTTATTGTATTTGATCATGTACCACCAGTGCTTACGTTAAAAGGCCCTCAATTTGATTCTGTTGAAGTGTTTTCAACATATATTGATTCAGGTGTTACCTGGTCCGATAATTATGATCGTACTAATGATATTACGGTAACTATGTCAGGCACTTTTTTAAAAGCATTTCCAGGCGACACTGCAAAACTTCTCGGGCCTTACACCGTAATATATACGGCCACTGATAAATCAGGAAATGTTGGTAGTATAACCAGAACTATTTATGTAGTTGATCATGAGCCGCCAACTATCCCGCTTCTCGGACCACAATTTATAACAGTTTGTCAGAATTCAAATTATGTTGATCAAGGTTATATAGTTACTGATAACTATTATGTCACAACTCAAACGCCTCCTGGCATTGCCGTCAAGATGTGGGTGAATGGAAATAAAACAACCTGGTTGGGAGGTGTAATTAATTCTCCAGGTTTTTATACAGTAAGGTACAGTGGTGAAGATCTTTCTTACAATGTCGGCTGGTCTGCTTACCGTTATGTACTTGTAAAATCAAAAAATGATCCAAATTGTGGTACTCAAACTGCAATTGATACAACTGTATGTAAAGGAAGTTGTCCTTATTTTACCGCTCCTATTTCAGGTACTTCTTATCTGTGGAGTACGGGAGATAAAACCAAAACGGTTCAATTTTGCCCGAAGAACGATACTGCTATTTACGTGTCTATTATTAATGGAACTGATACTATTTCTTATCTATATGGGATACACGTTACTCCCTATACTTGTGTGTGGCCGGGCGATGCAAATAATGATGGGGTAGCGGATAAAAATGACATCCTGGCTATTGGGGTCGCTTTTGGGGATACGGGGGCTAAAAGAACTAATGCTACTACGGATTGGACAGGGCAAAGTTGTATGGATTGGAGTGGCTCTTTCAAATCCAGTGCAAATTATAAAAATGCTGATTGCAATGGAGATGGTATTATAGATTCTACAGATATGTTGGCAATAACCAAAAACTACGGCTACACACATAACAAAGCTTCTTCAAATGGTAATCCAACTGATCCGCCACTATCAATTGCTTTTTTTAAGAACACAGCCAACGGTGGAGATACCGTTTCTGCATACTTAAATCTTGGCTCAACCTCTAAATCGGTAACTAATGCTTATGGACTGACTTTCAGCATAAAATATGATGTAAAATATGTGAAGCCCGGTAGTATAAAAGCAGATTTAAGTAAGTGCTGGCTCGGTACTGCAGGCAAGAACTTAATGTACCTGGTATATAATGATACGATAAACGGTGTTTTGAATATTGGAATAACCAGAACGGACCATAAAAATATTAGTGGGTTTGGAGAACTGGGTAATTTAAGTTTGATGATGCAGAATAATATTGCCGGCAAAACATTAATTAACCGTACCGTATATCTTACCATTACAGATGTAAAAATGATCTCTGCAAATGAATCACTAATTTCGATATACGCAACCTCTGACTCTATGATTGTTTCATTTGATCACTCAACAGGTATTTATAAAATATTGCCTGATAACGCAGTACAGTTGTATCCCAATCCTGTTTCTCAACACATCACTATAAATGCAGGGGACTTGATCATCAATAGAATAACGGTAATGAATGTAGTAGGTGAAAAAGTATACGAGAATAAAATAGTTGAAACCAATAAACTTGAAGTTCCTGTTCAGCATCTTATTCCAGGCATCTATTCTATAGTAATTACAACCAAAGAGGGGAACTTTGTGAAGTCTTTTGTAAAGGAATAGTATTTTCTTCGCTGGTTATTTTCTGTGATTCTATTATCAATTTGCTAAAAAAATTCTTAACTTCCTTATTTAATAGGAGCATGGTGAATTTCTGGAATTTTAAGATTGAGATATTATTGTTTGGCTTTTTAATATTTTGCCAAATTCAAACTGCTATAGGTCAGCCAACTATTACACTGTTTGGTAAAGATACCATTAGGCTCGAGCGGTGCCATTCTTATATAGATCCGGGGTATTTTGCAAGTTCCCCCACGTATGGCGACTTGACTGGTAGTGTGAAAGTAACTTCAATTATACCTTTCGATAGTATTATTCTCGGCACTTACTATTTCAAATATTCACTCACTGATCCTGGAAATAATGTGGCTACCCCTAAGTATAGAGTTGTAATTGTAACTGCAGATACCACGCCGCCTACACTTGTAGTCTCGGGTCCGGATACGATCGTAAGAGAAGTAACCTCAAGTCCTCTAACTCCATTTCCTGTTCAAAGTGTAATTTCTGTATACGATGCCTGTAACTATGGCAGTGTGGTAAATGATGGGGGTACTGTAACCTCAAATATTGTTGGGTTATATAAAATAACTTATTCAGTAAGTGATTATAGTGGGAATACGACTAAGGTTTATCGCTGGGTTCGCATCATTGATACTATCGCTCCGGTTATCACACTTTTTGGCACGCCAATAGTTTTTCTTAATGCTGGTGATCAGTATGTTGATTTGGGAGCTACGGTAATAGACAATTACTGGACAACTTCAGTAATGGATTCATTGTTAAAGGTTTCTGGCCATGTTGATTCTTCCAGGTTGGGAACTTATCATTTAATTTATGATGTAACTGATCCATCCGGAAATAAGGCTAAAACAGTAATAAGAACGGTGCGAGTTATTGATTCAATTCCACCAGTGATCGTACTTAATAGTGCACAATTTGATAGCGTAAATGAATGCATTTTTTATAATGACCCGGGTGTGAATGTTTCAGATAACTATGATAGCCCATCAAAAATTACTATTACTAAATCAGGAACATTTTATGCAAAGTTCCCTGACGGAAGGCCTACAAGACTAGGTGTTTATACAATAATATACACGGCTACTGACAGCTCTGGAAACAAATCTACGGTAACAAGAATTGTAGAAGTGTCAACCATATCGCCATTGACAATTAGTATGAAAGGCCCGCTACTAACAAGTGTATGTCGATGGGCTGATTATAAGGATTCAGGATATACTTTATCTTATCCTTGCGAAGATAGCTCAGGAATAAAGGTTGATACCTTTGGGAGCTTTACGACTAGTGGAGGTACGAGTAATACGGGAAGCTATTTTTTAAGATATAAAGCTACCGATAAAACAGGCAATTCAAGCTATTCAGAAACGAGAAATATATATGTAATACCCAATTATGAAGGGAATTGCCTGTCAGGGATAAATCAAACTTTAAGGCTTGAAAATATAATTTCCATATATCCGAATCCTGGGAATGGAATATTCAATATTGTGAATTTATCGAATATCGAACGAAAGCTAAATTTGAGTGTGAATGATGCTTTAGGACAGCAAATAAATTTAGTTAATGGTTCATATTTATTAAAAGGTGAAGTTGCTATTGACCTTAGTAATCAGCCAGATGGGATATACTTTATAACTCTTACATCAGGTGAGGAAAGTATGACTAAGAAAATAATTCTTAATAGGTTATAATTAAGAATTTGTTTCAATTTGATCACCAGATATTTTCAAGATCGGCAGGTTTAAAAGTGTGATCTCTTTTTGTAAATGTGCTATTTTCAGGCGCTTTTCCCATAAAAGATATTCGCTTTCTTTTTCTATTTGATAGCAGAGCCAAAGGGGTAAGCACTACGAAAAATAATACTAATAGCAGTATAGTATTATTTATGTGGCCCAAGATTTTGCCTATCCACATCCATATCAAACTTATCTTAGATGCGAAGTATGGAGATAACAGGGAAGCAACACCTAATATTACTGCAATAGTTAAAAAATATCGGTGGTCATTAATTAAAAAAAGTACAACGCAGCCCGTCGAAATAGTAAGCACTGAAATAATATTTTTGTATTTCTCGTTCATATAATCTTTAAAATATAGAATAGATAAATGGCGCCAAAGCTGTACCACCACCAAAAACAATAAGGAGGCCTAATAGTAAGAGGACGAAAATGATAGGAGCCAACCACCATTTTTTTCGCTCCTTCATAAAATTCCAGATATCTTTTAAAAATTCCATTCTGTTAAGGTAATAATTTTTTTATGTCTGCACTTAATTTTTGTGCTAAAATTTTGTCTGCAATTGCTCGCGGATGATTATCGTATGGCAAATAGCAATATTTCAAGTTCCATCTTTCAAATAACTTTGAATAGTCTAAAACTTTAATGCCTTGTTTTTGGAGGTATGGTACAATGTCTAATTTTTCACCGGGAAAAATAATGACATAAAAATTATTGTTTCCAAATTTAGATACGTATTGGTTATAAGATTCTTTTATCATTTCTGTCACCAGTTTATAATGCCTGTCCTTGATTTGAAAAGGGAAATTTATTTTGAAATATTTTATAAAACTGCTTCGTCCCAAAATTGTGTAAATACCCGAAATAAGCCATCTGCCTGTTTTAAAGTTGCCTTTTCTAATTAAAGTATCCTCATGTTCATAATAATAAGGCATATAGGCGCCCCAGGCATCATAAGTTTCCATATCTCCTATTGCCCTGTTAATATGAGGGTTAATAAAAATGTAAAATGCAGCTCCATTCTTTTCAGAAATAGCATTTTTGATGTCAGGCTTCTGCAAATTGGCAAGCATTTGCTGGGTACCATAACCACCATAAGCAAAATTATAGGCGTGATAATCAGGGGAAAATTGGGCAAACCTGGCCGGGATTGTTTCACTGTCATTCAATCCTTCTCCGAAAGTAATAGAACATCCAAATAACATGGCGAATCTGCTTTTGTTTTTGCTCGTATCAAAAGGATTAAAACGGCGACTAAATTTATCAAATGTATAATGTGCGTTATAAGCAGTAAGCGTATCAAATTTTAATACGGCATTAATAGTTGTGTCTGCATTCGGAACATACCCGAGGTCTTTATCCGGCTTAATAAAAGTTGCAGTAGGTGGAGATACCTTTGCGATTTTATTTGGCGTATGTATTATGATCAATATAAAAAAAATAACATCAACCAGGAATAATATTGAGGCCAAAGAAACAAATGAGAGTGTTATATTTTTAAGCCATTCCTTTTGTGAACTGAACCCCCATAATCCTGTAAAGACAATAAGTTCAAGACAACGCAAATAAAAAACAATTTGCCTTCCCTCGTATCCAGCATGATGAAATATACCGGATATTATTTCAACAATGACAACAACACTTATCGTAATTAATAAGAGTCTGAATGGTTTATTAATCAGTGAATAGCGTGTCATTCGTATTTTTCCTTAAGTTAGGCAAATCAGGTTGTAGTTTTTTGTCAAACAATATATCTTCACAAACTAAATAATCCATTCCCGATTTCATAAAACACATATAGGCATCTTTAGGAGAACAAACCATAGGTTCACCACGAACATTCATACTTGTATTAACAACCATGCCACAAGTAGTCAGATTTTTGAAAGCATTTATTACTTCCCAAAACCTGTCATTATCAAACTTATCTACCGTTTGTACCCGCGCTGAAAAATCAACATGAGTTATTGCCGGGAATAAAGACTTAGGTACATTCAACTTATCCTTCCAGTCCATATTCTCATAATTGTCAGGCAATTTCAACCTATGCTCTTCTTTGAGCTTATGGACAAAAAGCATGTATGGAGAATCCTTATTCATATCAAAATATTTGCTCGCCTCTTCAGCTAAAACTGCCGGTGCAAACGGTCGGAAACTTTCACGGAATTTAGTTTTTAAATTAAGTTGCTTCTGGATATCCTGATTTCTTGGATCGGCTATTATACTTCTATTTCCTAAAGCACGAGGTCCAAACTCCATCCGTCCCTGGGAAAAACCTATGATCTTTCCCTCAGCTAATAATTCAGCAATTTTTGCGGCAAGCGTATCAAACGATTCATATTCAGAATACACAGCTTTGAAATGCCTGGCCATTTTCTTGATGTCTTTAGTAATATAACCAGGACCAAGATAGCTCCCACTTAGAGGGTTTTTAGAGACAGATTTTTTCTGTCCAAAATAAATGTAATTTGCAGCTAAGGCAGCGCCCAACGCCCCACCTGCATCTCCCGCTGCAGGCTGAATAAATATATTTTCAAATATTTTTTTCTCTGCCAATTTTCCGTTCGCCACACAGTTTAAAGCAACTCCACCAGCTATACATAAATTGTTTGACCCGCTAAGCCTCTTTGCTTCTAAAGCCATATTAAGCACAACTTCTTCCGTTATTGTTTGTATAGCAAGAGCCATATCACAATGTTTCTGAGTTAGTTCTGATTCAGGCAATCTTCTTTTGATACCGAACAGTTTTCCCCATTTATGATCTGGTACCATTCTAAGTCCTTTTGCATAACTGAAATATTTCTGGTTGAGCCAAATTGAACCATCTTCATATACTTTAACGAGTTTTGATTTAATAGTATCAAGGCAATGTTTATAAAAGTCAGAATTGATATTGCCATAGGGTGCTAACCCCATTAGCTTATATTCCCCTGAATTGACTTTGAATCCCAGGTAATATGTAAAAGCAGAATAAAGTAAACCAAGAGAATGAGGGAAATTGGTTTGTTTGGTGATTGTAATTTCATTTCCATTTGCATACCCGATTGTTGAGGTAGCCCATTCACCCACACCATCTAAAGTAATGAAAGCAGACTCAGAAAAAGGGGTAGCAAAATAAGCGCTGGCTATATGAGATAAATGATGTTCGGGAAATAGAAATTTGGTTTTTTTAGAATCAATATTTCCAATTTTCTTGAGGCCATCTTTTATATTTTTCTTCATGAATACCTTTTCGCCTATCCAAACTGGTATAGCTTTGAAAAAGGAAATTAGTCCCTTAGGGGCATTGGCATAATAGGTTTCAAGCAGACGTTCAAATTTCAGGAAAGGCTTCTCATAAAATACAACGGCATCCAAGTCTGCGACTTCAAGACCAGCTTCCTTAAGGCAATACTCAATAGCGGATTGTGGAAAGGACGCATCATTCTTAATACGGCTAAATCGTTCCTCCTGTGCAGCAGCAATTATGTCGCCATCACATACTATTGCGGCGGCAGAATCATGATAATACGCTGAAATGCCAAGTATATTCATCTGGAGCAAAAGTACGGATAAGGGAGGTGAAATTTACTTCGGATTCTAAAGGCCTCTTCTTTAGAAGGATAGAAACGTATTTATCTTGAACCGATATCCGCCTGTTCGGGTTGTATTTTTTTGAAATTTCCGGTATTATCTAATTTATAATATTTGACATCCAGCAAATCAGTTTTTACTATCGCATTTCCGACATATCCTTTAGAATCAGGGTCATCCCTCCAGGTATTTTTATATTCTTTTAAAGTGATCTGTCGATTTTTATTAAAGATGCCGATCTTAAATTCTTTAGAGCTTTGTCTTCCTGCAAATTGAAGGGTATCAATTATTTTACCATTCAGATCATATGATACCAGATAAGTGCTTTCAGGCTGTAAGGTGTCCGCAATTACTTCCATTTTTGAAAAAGCCAATACTGCGAAGGTATCGTTCATAACAAGGTTCGCTGTATAGCTGTATTCATCCTCTACATCTCTGCTATAACTTGATTCTTGCATTCCCGGAATAAAATCAGCAAAATCGTAATTGATGATTTTTTTATCATTGTATGCCTTTTCAGGATGATCTAAAATGGAATATGGTAAATTCACTTTAGGGAAACCGTTTTCAAGTAGTGTAAACATCGCTTTTTTACCAACATCCTTACCTGATAAATATTTTGTAACAAGAATGGTAAAATCTTCTGTATACCTGATATTATTCAGGTCTTTATCTTTCAGCAGGTTCGCTTTGTTTTTATAGCCACCTTCCAAAGCTCTGCGCAAGTATTCCAGTGCACGTGCAGAGTCTCCGGCCAGAGACATGTTGAAAGCCTGATTGTAAAATAATTTAAACTTTGGCTTATAATCCAGTTCATCCGCCATGTTATAAGCATTGTAAGCTTCTTCATGTACACGCAGATCAAGCAACGCATTGCCAAGTTCATAATATGCTCTGCCGGAAGGATAATATGAGATAGCTTGTTTAAACATGCCCAAACTGCTTTGAGGATTTTTTTTGTTCCTATAGGTACCCAAAGCCATTAGAAAAAACCTGGATCCTGCTAATCGATTAGCAGGTTTAATTTTCTTTACAGCATTATTTAAAGCAGAATAATCATAAATTGAATCCACTGGTAATAAGACCTGTGCTTTGGTTTTACCATCCCAAACATCTTTTTTGCTGGAGCCGCAGTTGCTTAAGAATAAAGCGATTGACATCAACAAGAAAATATATTTCATGGTTTATTAATTATTTCAATTGAGTATAAATTAAATCACTAACTCACCAATTCACTAATTCACCAACTTCCTTACGAAAGTCCTACGATAATCCCATTCTCATCAATATCCATCCCTTCAGCAGCAGGCACAGCTGGCAGCCCCGGCATACGCATCATGTCTCCTGCTATCGGCACCAGGAATCCTGCACCGGCTGCTATTTCAATTTCACGGATCGTAATCGTAAAATCTGTAGCGCGACCAACACGTGTTGGATCATCGGTAAATGAATATTGTGTTTTAGCGATACATATTGGCAAATGGCCAAGTCCTAGTTTTTCTATTTTCTTAAGATCCGCATGTGCTTTAGGTCCAAATTCAACTCCCATTGCACCGTATATTTGTTTGGCAATGGTTTCGATTTTTTTCACAACCGGCCACTCCCACTCATATAACGCTTTGTAATTAGATGGACTTTTTTCAGTCGCATCAACTACCAGGTTTGCAAGTTCTTCAGCGCCTTTTCCACCTTCTGCCCAATGTTTGCAAATGGCAAATCTCACACCCATCTCTGCGCATTTATCCTTTACGGCATTTATTTCTTCTTCGCTATCCCATACAAAATGGTTGAGCGCTACAATTGGTGTAAGGCCAAATTGAGCGGCATTTTCAATATGTTTTTCAAGATTAGGAAATCCTTTGTGCACAGCCGGTGCATTCGGTGTCTTTAAATCTGTAACCGGTATGCCTCCATGATATTTAAGTGCCCTGATCGTGGCAACAAGAACGACTGCCGCTGGTTTTAATCCACCATACTGGCACTTGATATCCAGGAATTTTTCACCGCCAAGGTCAAATCCGAATCCTGCTTCTGTCACCACCCAATCCGCTAAAGAAAGTCCCATTTTAGTTGCTAATATGGTATTGGTCCCCTGTGCAATATTCGCAAAAGGTCCTCCATGAATAATAGCAGGGTTGCCTTCCATGGTTTGCACAAGATTTGGCATAATGGCATCCTTTAATAAAATCGCCATCGCTCCTTGAGCTTTCAAATCGCGGGCATATATAGGAGTTTTATCATAGGTAAAGCCAATAAAAATATTCCCAAGTTTCTCTTTCAAGTGCATAAGGCTATTGCTCAAACATAATATAGCCATTATTTCAGAAGCTGCGGTAATATCAAAACCGCTTTCACGAGGCACGCCATTCCCTGTACCCCCGAGTCCTATTACATTATCCCTGAGAGCCCTGTCATTCATATCCATTACGCGCTTAAAAGTAATGGTACGAGGATCTATATTGAGGCTGTACTTTTTGTTTTGTATGTTATTATCGATGAGGGCGGCAAGCAGATTATGGGCTTTCTCAACGGCCGAAAAATCTCCAGTAAAATGCAGATTAATATCCTCCATCGGTATCACCTGAGAATATCCGCCCCCCGCAGCGCCACCTTTCATGCCAAATACGGGACCTAATGAGGGCTCACGGAGCACAACCATTGCTTTTTTGCCAATCCTGTTAAGACCTTCAGTTAACCCAACAGAAGTTGTTGTTTTACCTTCACCAGCAGGTGTGGGAGAGATGGCAGATACCAGGATAAGTTTGCTGGATTTTATTTTTTCTTCGTTTATATATTTAAGCGGAACTTTCGCTTTATACTTTCCATAATAATTAAGGTCATCAGATGGCAAGCCTAGTGTTTTTTCTGCAATGTTTGCAATAGGTTGGATTTTCGCTGTCCGTGCAATTTCTATATCAGTGCTCATATACCTGTTTTATTGTTCGTTAAATTGTTACTTTTGAAGTCAGCGAAAATAGGCATAATAATATTGAATTTTGAATGCCAGCTCAAAAGTTGAGCTAAATTAATATTCCCAATGAACCGTATAAGCATTGTTACGATCTGTTTCAATAACCTGGAAGATCTAAAAACGACTATTTCTCATTTAGATAAGCAAACCCTTATACCTTATGAACATATCATTATAGACGGTTCTACAAATTCTGAAATAAAGGAATATCTTTTATCAGTATCGCATCCTGATTATAGAACCTGGATATCTGAACCAGATAAAGGCATAAGTGATGCCTGGAATAAAGGCATCAAACGGTGCACGGGTGATATTATTCATTTACACAATTCAGGAGATTACTATTATGATAATACTATTCTGAAATTAGTAACTGAAACTTTTGAAATCCAACCTAAGATTAAATGGCTTCATGGCAAATATGCGCAATACAAAGGCGGGGCCTGGGTATATTCAGGTAAGCCATTTGAGCAGGATAAATTATATCGTGGATTCAGGACAACCGGGCACCCAACAATGTTTGTGCGGAAGGAATTGTATGATAAACATGGTCTGTTCGATACAGATATTAAAATAAGTTCAGATTTTGATTTTCTTATGAGAATAGCAAACGAGCCTTTTGCTTTTATTGATTATCCTTTGGTTGTATTTACCCCTGGTGGTGCAAGTAATATTCTTATTAGAAAAAGCACGAAGGAGATGGTGAAAATCTATACGAAGTATAAGGGGTTCAGTATTAAAAACAGGCTATGGTTGCGGGTGAGGGTTCCACTTATTAATTATATAACGGAGACAGCTTTGGGGGCAATTCTCTTCCGTTTTAAAAATAAAAGTAAGAAATTGGATGATAATATTAGAGACCATTAATACGTGGCATAAGGTTTCATTTAGAACTTAATAGTTAGATATTATGTATCTTTGAGTGTATATTAAAAATACTTCAACCATTCAAAATGAAAGTTTTATTAGACATTAAAGATGACAAAGCCCCATATCTTTTAGAAGTATTAAAGGGTCTTCGTTATGTAAAAATAAAAACACTTACCCCATATAAAGCTAAGGTTCTTGAGGATGTAAAGCAAGCTGTTGAAGAAATGAAGTTAATAAAAGCGGGTAAATTAAAGGGAAGAAAAGCCGAAGATTTATTCGATGAGCTATGAAATAATTTCGATCCCGAAGTTTGAAAAGGAACTTAAGAGACTATCAAAAAAATATCCGTCACTTAAAACAGAGTTTATACATTTAGTCAATTCATTAAAAGAGAAGCCTGATGAAGGAGAAGCTCTTGGAAAAGAATGTTATAAAATTCGTTTGTCTATTGCTTCTAAAGGTAAGGGCAAGTCTGGTGGTGCGAGAATAATAACATGCTTGCAAGTAACTGGCAAAATCGTTTATCTTTTAACAATTTATGACAAATCTGAAAAGGAAAACATTACAGGTAAGGAGTTATTTGAAATATTGAAGTGGATTCGAAAATAATAGATCAAGTCGATTAATCATCTAAAAGAATTTCAACAATGTATTCAACTTTTCCTCCGTTTCGAGCCATTCTTTTTCAGGTACTGAACCTTCTACAACGCCTGCTCCAGCATATAGAGCAAGTTCATTATTAAATACTTGCATACACCTTAGGTTTACGTAAATATCGGCGCTTTTATCAGTTATCGGACCAAGGTAACCACTGTATAAGTTTCTTTCAAATTTTTCCTGCCCTAATAGTATGTTTAAGGATTCTTTCAATGGAAATCCACACACAGCAGGTGTTGGATGAAGTTCCTTCAAAAGAGCGCCATAGTTATTCGCATATGATGGTTTAAGTACTCCATTAAAATAAGTCGCTAAATGAAAAACATTCCCTGCTTTAATTAATTCTGGTCCTTCCTTAACAATTTCTGAAGTGTACTTTTCTAAAATATCATTGATATATCCTGTTACAATTGCTTGCTCATTTAGCTCCTTATTGCTAAATAATTCTTGCATCTCATTTGCAGATAAATCATTATTTTTTTTTGTGCCGGCTAGTGATAGTGTTTTTATCGCTGTACCCTTAGCATTTAATAATAGTTCGGGAGTACAGCCGATCCATGTGCCTGTACCGGGGGTACTTAAAATATATACGAAGGCATTTGGATAATTATCAAGTAGCGATCTGTAAAATGAAAGTGGAGAAAAACTTTGATCTTTCTTTATATATTTAATTCTTGCCGGAACAGCTTTTTCTATTTGCTTACTATCAATAGCATTAAGTACTTTTTCTACTAAAGTACAATAATCAATTTCCGAAGTGGTTTCTGATTTTTTAGGATTAAAATAAAAAGGCAAATTTGTTATCGCATCAAATATTCCGTATTTGTCAAATTTTGAAATCAGGGTACTATCAATTTGCCAAACTAAATGATCATGGTTTTGAAATGGAGCAATAATAAATGATTGACTCGAAATGCTTTCAATTTCCTGCCTTCTAACTTTGCCACTATTAAAATAAACATCCTCCGAATTAGGGAAACGATATAAAACCCAACCAAAGTCTTTGGCAGAAGGTTTTTCTAATTCGTTATTCAATTCATTTATAAGGGAGTAATTGTCTTTCATCTTTTGCAAAGGTAGGGCATAAAAAAAGGCTGCCTTATAATAAGCAGCCTTTTTTCAATGTTTTGATTGTGATAATTATAGTTCGTCATCATCATCCCAGTCATCCTCAAGTCCATCATCAGCAAACAGATCGTCTTCATCTTCAATGTCTGCAAAATCATCATCCGCAACACCTTTCTTACCGGTTTTCATTGCGAGATCATCGAGATCCTCAAAGTCGTCATCATCGTAAAGTTCATCCTGCGAAAAGATGTCATCATCACCACCTTCAATGGCATCTAGTTTATCCAGGTTTGAATCCACAGCCTGATCACTTAACTCCGTGTCAGGATATTTTTCAAAAAGTTTTTGGATGGCTTTCTCATCAATGGCGAAATCATCAACAGACATCATGCATTTTTCAATGTATGCAGGATCAGTTCTGAAAACTTCGTCCAACGATTTCCCTTCATACTTCCCAAAAGTAAAACTTGTATTCAGATCATAAG
>Ga0207119_1018_pt1 | contig 28065 bp, 23 predicted proteins | sample Alteio_BWMinHeat_43_FD_153505 | JGI IMG/M metagenome (GOLD analysis project Ga0207119, IMG submission 153505) | Enriched cells from forest soil in Barre Woods Harvard Forest LTER site, Petersham, Massachusetts, United States -... | ecosystem: Environmental > Terrestrial > Soil > Temperate forest >... | reverse complement strand
TGCAAGATATTTCTGGGATTTTGGTGACGGAAGTAAGCCGGATTCAGTGCCAAATACAACCCACATTTTTGCAGATTCAGGTCATTATCATGTAAAATTTGCATCGTTCTCTAAATATGGTTGTGGTGATACACTAATGAAGATTGTACAAATTCGACCACTTCCAAGGCCATCGTTTGTGTTATTAGATAGTTGTGAAAGAGATAGTGTTCAGTTTATGAATACTTCTAAATCCTATTTTGGTAATTTAAAAGACAGTTCCTATATATGGGATTTTGGGGATTCTACAACCACATATTATGTTACCAATCCCAGGCATGTTTTTAAATATTCAGGTATATTTAGTGTTACGCTTCATGCCACAACTTACTTTAAAGGGTTAAAAGCAGGCTGTTCTGGGGATACTGTTATCAAAGTAAAAGTAATAGCAGGACCTCATACAGCATTTACATGGCCGGCAAGTTGCCTCAATCAGCAGGTCAATTTTGTAAACCAGACTGCTTCACCAAGGCCGGGACAAATAAAGTATTTATGGGATTTTGGGGATGGAAGCGCCAAGGATACATCAAATAGCCCTTCCCATACCTATACCGCTGTAAAGAATTACCATGTCAAGCTTGTCACAATCATGCCATCAACGGGTTGTAATGATAGCTTAACGCAGTTTTTACCGGTCGCACCGCTTCCAAAAGCTTTATATTTTGCAACAAGCAGGTGTAATGACAGTTTAATACAATTCACAGATTCTTCATTTTTGCCTCCAAATTATTTCTTCAAGAGTTTTGTTTACAATTTTGGAGATGGCAAAACCGATAGTATTCCCAGCCCTTTACATAGATACTTATCTTCTGGTATCTATTCTACTAAATTAGTTGTGACAAGTACAACCGGGTGTAAGGATTCATTTTTCAGAAATGTTGAATCATATCATGTGCCAAATGCAAAATTTGGGAATACAGTTGTTTGTGCCGGTACACCAACACAATTTCTTGATTCTACAGATGTTGGGGATAGTGTTGTGACCTGGAAATGGATATTTAGTAATTCTACTAAAGATTCTATTCAAAATCCGACACATATATATCATAATACTGATATTGCAAATGCCAAACTGACAGTTTATACTTCACATGGCTGCAGCTCTTCATTATCAAAAGGAGTAAATGTATTGCAACAACCCGAGCCTACCTTTTTACCTGTTGGTGGATGTAACAATAGAACAATACAGCTATATGGTTCTCAAAAAAATAAGGGTGCAGCTACAGTTGTTTCCTATGCGTGGAATTTTAGAGATAGTACACCAATTAATGATACAACAAACCCAATACACACGTGGGCCAAGCCAGGTATCTATAAGGTTGTCCTGACAGAAGTATCTAATCTTGGTTGTGTCGGCACTGATACAGTAAATCAAACTGTTACTGCGCTGCCTATATCTGCTTTTGACTATGTAGGAAGTTGTTTCCATGATAAATACCAGTTTGTTGATACTTCAGTAAATGAAACTTCATTCCCAATTTGGGATCTGGGAGATGGTTCAGGATCGAATTCGGCATTAGGGAAAAGCCCATCAATTAAATATGCCAAACCAGGCACTTACCGTGTCACCATGATAGCACAGAGCAGTCAATCAGGTTGCATAGCAGATACTGCCATAAAATTTGTGATAGTACACCCTGCCCCAATAGCGAAATATATATGGGACACTGTTTGCTTTGGTAATCCGACTAAATTGATCGACAGTTCTTCAGCAGGCGGAGGTGTAATTGTCTCCAGGAGATGGTATTTCCCTCATAATTTAGTTGACTCATTACAACCTGAATATTATACTTCACCCGATTCATTTTTAGGTAGTGAAGATTCTTTCCAGGTTGTATTAAAAGTAACATCTAATTATGGTTGTACTTCAAGTGACTCAAGCCAATATGTACATGTAAAACAAAGGCCAATAGCTGCATTTGATATTAATCCAAATCCTGTTAGCATTCAGCATCCTACAGTTGTTTTTACCAATAACTCGCAATTTGCAGACCCTAGTCAGTATTATTGGGACTTCGGTGATGGGCATGATAGTCATGACATAAACCCAACCCATACCTACAATGATACAGGAACTTACCATGTGGTTCTTTCATCCGTTTCATTTAGAGGGTGTGTTGATACTTTCCGTTATACATTAGTAGTAACGCCAGGCTATTCCATTTTTGCGCCAAATATTATAACTGTAAACGGTGATGGCCTTAATGATGTGTGGCGGGCAAAAGGTGTCGGTGTTATTGATTTTGATGTATTAATAGTGGATCGCTGGGGACAACAGGTTTTCCACTCAACCGATATTGACCAGGCTTGGAATGCAGATTACAATGGCGACGGTGTAAAAGTACCGGAAGGCGTTTATGTATTTTACATAAAAGCTGGGAACTTTGCCAATACAGATTTCACTTCACTTAAAGGTCAGATTACAGTAGTAAAATAAAAGCGAATAAAAGATAAAAAAGAAAGCCCTGTAGAAATAATCTACGGGGCTTTCTTTTTTATATAACTGTCTGTGGATAATGTAAATCCCTCCCACTTACCACTCACCACTTACTACTTACCACTCACTTCTCACCACTTACTACTTACCACTTACCCTTTACTACTCACCACTTACCACTCACTTCTCACCAGTTCACTTCCCCCTTGTCTAGAAATGCCGCAATTCCTCTTTTGCAATCATCATGCATTCGAACGCGTGCATTTAACTCTGCAGCATAGTTCATAGCATCAAATGGCCTGTAAGTTTGTATTTCTGCTATCATGGCGCGCGTTGCAGCTATAGAATTTGCCGAAGTTTCAATGGAGAGTTTTTCTGCAAAGGCAAGTACATACTCCTCAATCTTTTCAGCATCTATTACTTCATTCACTATCCCAATTTTCTCCATATACTCGGCAGAAACAAGCTTACCGGTAAGTAATAATTCCCGAGCTTTTGCTTCTCCAACTTTTCGTATCAAAAAATAACTGACAACAGCCGGAATAAATCCAATTTTTACTTCCGTATACCCATACATTGCCTCAGGTACGCTGAATACGAAATCACAAACTGTGACCAAGCCGCATCCTCCGGCTATCGCATGACCTTCCACTTGTGCTATTACAAGTTTCTTTTGAAGATAAATGAATTTAAAAAGGTTTTTTAGTTGCGTAGAATCTTCAAGGTTAGCTTCATAAGTGTTATTTTGTAATTGCTGCAGATATTCAAGATCCGCGCCGGCGCTAAAAACTTTCCCTTGCGCTTTAAGGATTATAACTCTTACTTCAGGATCCTTATCTGCTTCAAGAAAAGCAATAGTTAATTCCTGAATAAATAAACTATTAAGCGCATTTCTCTTTTCAAAGCGATTAAGGATGATCTCAAATATTTTACCTCTGTTTCTGGTTAAAACAAATTCCATATTTTTATAATTATAATATTGGCAAATTAAAATAGTTATCAGTCCGAAGATTTGTGAAAGTTATGTTATTTTCCAAACATTGAGTTTCCCACGCCATTGTTTTTTTCTGATCATTTCCATAAGCAGCTATAACGTGTTTAAAAGGATATTTCTTATAAAGAAGATTTAATGCAATATCCGGGTTTCCATTAAGGACCACAATATCGAAATCAAACTTATTGTTAACATTAGACAAAATATCTCTTGAATTCATTTCCGGGCCAATTATTAAAATCTTTTTATCATTAAAAGAGATCATAAATTTATTAAAAGAAAAGGGATAATTAACTTTATTATTGACAACATTAATATCTATTGGAATAATATCATGAGGTCTGATATAATTTTGCCAGGCATAACCAAATACATGATATTTTAATTGCTGTTTATCAAACACAAAACTACTATCTGAAAAAACAAAGAGCCTATTTTTATCTTTAACGGTTACGATGACGTGTTGCTTCGATACTGCTAATACATTTATTTCATCACACCTTGTTTTAGTTCCTATGTCATAATTTCTTACAAATAAGAAAACCAGAGCTGAAACTAAGCCAACAATTAGGTGTTTTTTATTTTTTTCAATCAAACTAATTGTAATAAAGATAATTACAATATAAAGTAATCCGGCTCCCGCCCAATTAATATAAAGGCCTTGCCAATTCGCACCAGGTAAATGATTTATAAATTGAACAATTTTATTTAATCCATAAATTGAAACAAATAAAATCTTCCCCATTATAAAATGTATCCATGCAATGGGCAATAATTGCGCAAAAACAAACGCTATTCCTGCACCTAAAACCACAAATGAAGCAGGGATAACAATTAAGTTTGCAGGCAAAAAATATATGGACAATTGATTAAAATACAGAATACTAATTGGCAATGTAATTATTTGGGCGGCAATGCTGGCAGCAGCCAATTCCCAGGTTGATTTAATAAATTTATTTGACGGATTCCACAAGACTGAAACTCGGGGTTGAAGCCAAACGATACCAGTTAATGCAATAAAAGATAATTGAAACCCAGCCTGCATAATTAACAATGGATCAATTAACAAAAGAATAAATGCCGCCCCACAAATAGAGTTATAAATATTTGTTTGCCTGCCTGTATGGATGCCCAGATAAACTAAAGAAAACATAATAACAGACCGGGCTATAGGCGGAGAAAAACCCGTTAAAAAAGCATAGGCCCAAATCAATATTAAAATAATTACCAAGCGTATATACTTTCCATATTTGATACGGGTTAAAAAGGAAAATAACCAGTTTAATGCAATAAGTATCACAGCAACATGCAGGCCGCTAACAGATAAAATATGTAGTGTACCCGTCCCCGCATATTCCGTCATAATTTCATTGGGTATATCACTTTCATCGCCAAATGCTAATGCTTCCGCAATTCCCTTTTCCTCTGTTCCGGGCAATGCTTGTTCTATTTCAGACTTTAACCTAAGCCTGATATTGTAGATTATTTCCCAAAATCTATTACCCTTGTTCTTTGCAGTGATATGCCATTCATTTGTTTTTAAAAAAACGGAATGATAAATATTCTGACTGGCCATATATCTGCAATAGTCAAACTCTCCCGGATTCACAGGAGGCTTCAATGGGTTTATCTCTGCTCCTAGTGATATTAAATCTCCATAAGAAGGATAAATTTTGCCACTATCTTTTTGAAAATACAATATCAGTTTTCCCGATGCCGATTTAAGATATCCATTAGATTCGATTGTATAAACCTTCGCTAATGCCCTGACAGAATTTTCTTTAACCTGAAGTGGTTCTGTTATTTGCACAGTAATTTTATCAGTTGCTTTAAGATTTTTTGCAAAGAAATCTGGTCGTAAGTCAAGCTTACTGATGCCAACGTTTAAAATACCCAGGGCTAATAAAATAAATGAAATCCCAAACCCGCCAAGCCATCTAAACCTATATTTATCAATATCTTTAAATCTTGAAAAACCGATAAGAATAATACCAAAAAGAGATAAGCCAAAACCTGAATAAAATAAATAGGATGGATTAATACACGACAATGCAGCTATTATGCCCAATAGAAAAGGCAAAAATATCCTAAACAAAGGGACCTGGGTTAGCGCCTTATTCAATGCTAAGGCTGATAGACCATTTTATGATGTAAAATATTTGCTTCCTCAAATTCGTCGCCTTTAATTATAAATCCATACTTTTCATAAAATGGTATTACCTGATTTTGTGCATGAAGATAAATCACTTTATCCTTTAACTCTGCAATATCGTCCAAAACTTTCCTCAATAACGCTGAACCTACTCCAACGCCTCGAAATTCCTGCATCACTGCAAACCTTTCTAACTTTATTCCATTTTTTGTTTGTCTCCAACGGGCAGTTCCGGCTGGCATATCATCAACAAAGGCAAGAAAATGTCTTGAAGATTTCTCAAATTCATCATATTCCAAAAGAGGATCTACGTTCTGTTCTTCAACAAAAACCTTTTGACGAATAGCAAAAGCAATCCGTAAAAGGTCATCATTTTCTATTAGAGCTACTTCAATCATTTTTTATGCAAATGTTTGGTTTTTTCAAGACAATTTATCAAATTTGTCTTAGAAAACGCATAGTTTTAGTCATTAATAAAAAAATGACTGATTTGAATGCGTAAGAATTTTCGAATTTTGTTAATATTTTTTAGCAAAATCGACGTATATTTGGAATATAAAATCGATATAAAGATTTTTCATAGGCAGTTGTAGTTTTGATATTTTGGCAATGGGAGAGGGCAGAACATTCGGTTTTGCCCTTTTCTTTTATATACTTCCCTGTTTTTAACCTACAGTTTTCTGATTACAGAATTTCTTTTTAGCTTCGAGCAAATTATTCATTAATAAAGTCATGCTACATCAATCTACATTAGACTACCTAACTAATTTAAAGACCAATAATAATAAAGAATGGTTTGAAAAAAACCGAAAAGCATATGATGCGGCGCGCACTGACCAACTTGCTTTTATAACTTCTCTTTTATTTGAAATGGCTAAATGGGAAGAGCGCGTCAAAAACGTAGATCCAAAAAAATGCACGATGCGCATCAACCGCGATATCCGGTTTTCTAAAGATAAAAGTCCATATAAAAGCAATATGAGTTTTGGAATAAATCCTCCGGGAACCAGGGCTGGATATTATTTCCACCTGGAGCCAGGCGCTACCTTTGCAGGTGGAGGATTATATGGATTGGAGCCACTTCAAATAAAAGCAGTGAGACAGGAAATTGACTATAACCTCAATGAATTTTCTGGCATTATGAATAACGCAAAATTTAAAAAACATTTTAGCAAATTGGATGGTGATGCACTTCAAAATATACCGAAAGACTATCCCAAAGATCATCCCGGTGCGGAGTGGCTTAAACATAAAGATTTTGTAATCGGTACAAAACTAGACGATAAAGAACTTACATCTAATGATTTATTAAAAAAAACGAATGAGTTATTCAGAACAATGCAGCCATTTATGTTATTTATGGATAGGGCATTGCAATAAAGTCGTCAGTCTTCAGGAAGGGAGATTCTTCATTTAATATAACGCTACTTTCCTGCTGTCATTTAAAACTTCTCGATTAAGAAGTTTGTAAAAAAATATCGCTTTAGCCAACCTTTTAACCTTTAACCTTCAACTTTTAACTTTTAACATTGATCCCCCTTCCCCTACCCCTCTTTTTCATCGCTGGTTTTGCTTGCTTCTTTCCAGACAGGCGTTTTTATTTTAAATATAGAATGGAAAATATAGGTTATTACCAGGCCAAGCAGGCAACCTAATATTACAGAACTAATTCTACCAACAGCAGAGTCCCAGATATGAGGACCCTCATGATGCATAAGTACTATGATCATAGCTGCAAGAGTTGACTTAGCCCCGGCATTTAGCTTTAACAGATCACAAGCAATCAAAGACAACACAGCACCTGCAGCCATATTATAAGGGACAGGTAATTGGATCAATAAAATAACTGCGCCAGCTAAAGCTCCCACAAGATTGGCTTTTATCCTTGTTAAAGCCAAAGGCATGGCATCATTACCATCAGGTGAGAGGACAAGTACTGTAGAAATTAGGCACCAGGCAAAATCAATCCAGGAAACGAAATAGGATATTATAAAACTTAAAGCAACCCCGGTTACATTTTTGAAAATATAGATTGTAAGACTTTTAAGCCTGGGGTTCATAACGCAAACAAAGTTAAAGGCTTTTTGAAAATTCAAAATATAAATTTGAATTTTGAATTTCTGGTTTTCATAGATTTGTATTTTTAAAATCTACCGACTAAAAACAACTGAAATGATCAGTAAATTATCACACATAAGCATTTATGTGCTGGACCAGGACAGCGCCTACGATTTTTACATAAATAAGCTTGGTTTTGAAGTTAGAACCGATGCCCCCATGGGTCCTGATATGCGATGGCTAACTGTTGGCCCAAAAGATCAACCGGATTTGGAGATAATCCTGGCACCGGTAAAAGCAGGAATGATGTTTACAGAAGAAACAGCGGAAATGATGAAAACACTATTGGCTAAAGGCGCTATGGGAGCTGGAGTATTTGAAACACATGATATTATGGCTACCTATAAAGAACTGACTGCTAAGGGTGTAAAATTTAAAGGCGAACCCAAAGTGCAGCCTTATGGCATAGAGGCAATTTTTGTCGATGATTCAGGAAACTGGTTCAGTCTTGGACAAAAATAAGAATGGAAAAAGTGAATTGCAGAATTAAGAATTACATTACCCCAGGATTTTAACTTAATAACTCTATCCTTTCTATATTTACTTCTTTCTCAAGAGCTAATATCCATTTTTGATAATATCTTTTTTCAATTTTATTGGCGATAGCAGCTACATCAAGCATCTTGTTTCCAAAAAATTCTTTCATTTGACTTAACATTTCTTCCAGATGGGTTTCTTCTTCAGCAATTATAGTTTTTACTGTTACCTTTGAATGATTGGCAATTAAAACTTCCTGGTAAACAGGATATAATTCTCCTGCTCTAAGTTCAATAGCATAAGTTACTAGTAGATACGCTCCAAATTTAAGTCGATCACCTCTTAAGTGAACTTCATTCTTCAAATACCTGGATATTTCGACATCAAGATGTAAAAGATAATGTAAACTCTCAAAAGGACTTAAAAGGTTTTCAGGCTCATAATCATGATACAAATTTTCATCTCTTAGTCTTCCAATTTGCTTTTTGAGGTAATAGGCATGCCTTGCTTCTTCAGCCGCATGCTTAAGTTGAATAAGTGTAACTTTAGTTTTATTTTCAGATGCGGAAATTTTACGCGCACCCGTATTTTCCATCATTGAAAGTGTGTTTAACCACTGGGCATGCAAATCATCATCCTTTACGATCTGATCAATTATTTGAGCTAATTCAGTTGTCATAATTTTTTCAATTTTAATTCTTCAAGCAATTCTATTATTGCCTGATAAACATTTTCAAGTTGCTGTCCTTCTATACAATATGGAGGCATTAAGTAAATGATATTTCCTAAGGGACGAAGAATCATTCTTTTATCCAAAAAGAAATTATATAAATAGTCTCTTATATTATTCAAATAAGATGTTGCAGTACTTGTTTTAATTTCAATAGCAATAATACTACCTATAGTACGAACATTCAGAACATTTGGATGGGTATTTATCTTATTTTTAAATTCAATATGAGCAAGGCTGATCACCTCTATTTGCTTTTGACAATCTGGGCTTAACAGCAGTTCAAGGCTTGCAATTGCAGCTGTGCATGCTAATGGATTCGCTGTATATGAATGTCCATGAAATAAAGCTCTACTTTTGTCATCTGATAAAAACGCAGAATAAATTTCATTTGTACAAACCGTTACTCCTAATGGCATGGTACCTCCGGTTATCCCTTTTGATAGGCAAATTATATCTGGTTTTTGCGATAAATAATCTACTGCAAATATTTTTCCTGTTCGGCCAAAACCAGTCATTACTTCATCGGCAATGGTGATAATATTATTTGCCTTAGCTACTTCTATAAATTTATCAAGAATACCTGCATTATACATCACCATACCTGCCGTTCCCTGCACCAGGGGTTCAAAGATAAAAGCAGCTATATCATCATGATTATCAGTAATATATTTAAAGCTCTTCAATAAATCTTCCTCGTTTCTTTCTAGAGGTACTTCAACAAAAATTACTTCAAATAACATATCATGAAAAGCACAAGTAAATATTCCCCGATCTCCTACTGCCATTGCTCCAAATGTATCACCATGATAGCCATTTTTAAATGCCAGGATCTTAGTCCTTTTGGTGCCTTTATTATACCAAAACTGTATGGCCATTTTTAAGGCAACTTCCACAGCTGTAGAACCATTATCAGAATAAAATAACTTAGCCATGTTCTCTGGCAAAACAGCCAATAGCATCTCGGCAAATTTAACGGCAGGTTCATGCGTGAATCCTGCAAAAATTGCATGCTCTAGTGTAGATAACTGCTTACTTACTTTTTCTGCAATGTATGGATTAGCATGCCCATGCAAATTTACCCACCAGGAAGAAATCATATCAAGATAGTAACTTCCATCTTCGGCAATCAAATAAGCCCCTTCACCCCGGACAATACCTATCGGAGCATCTGCAGTTTTCATTTGCGTGTATGGGTGCCAAATTATTTGCTGATCGCGCTGTGATAAATTCATATCAAATAGTTAGTAATGAAGTACATTTCAATACAAATTCCTTATTTACTTCGGGATTGTTTGGTATTTGACCAAGACATCGAATACCTGTATGCATTTGAATAATTCTCTCCGTTTCAGGATTGGAAATGCCATTAAAAATTATACCAATCAATGGCAAATTCCTGGTCTGGATGGCTTCAATAGAAAGTAGCGTATGATTTATACTTCCCAGGTAATTATTTGAAACCAATATAATTTCAGCTTCGATATCTTTGATAAGATCAATAATCAAATAATTCTCATTTAAGGGCACCATCAATCCCCCTGCACCTTCAATTACCAGTGTATCATTATCTGATATTGGTAAATAAATATTTTTAGGATCAATTGTAATTCGATCCAATGCAGCAGCATAATGTGGGGAGACAGAATTAGTAAATTTATAGGCTTCCTTATGAAAAACTGTCTTTGAATTTGACACTAGTTGTCTTACTTTCATAGTATCAGTAAGTTCCAAATCTCCAGCCTGAATTGGTTTCCAGTAATCTGCTTTCAACTTCTCAACAACAATTGAAGACACAACCGTTTTTCCAACATCTGTACCAATACCGGATATAAATAATTTTCTCATTTTTTGATTAGTTAATTAGGGTATTTAAACGACTTAGAACTGATAATAAGTTATCAATTTCGACTTTCGAATTATATGCATGTAGGCAAATCCTTAACCGCTCAGAACCAATTGGTACAGTTGGACTTAATACTGGCCTGATATCAAAACCTTCTTCTTGCAATTTTTTAGCAGAGTTCCTGGCATTATCATTTCCTCTCACAAATAAAATTTGAATTGCGCTTCTATTTGTTTTTAGTCCGTGAATTGCAAATTCTAATGATTTTGATTGGAAATAATCTGTTAAGTATTTAAGTTTTACTGTATCCGAATTTGAATATGTTAAATGCTGATATGCTCTTTTTATCGCAAGAATATTGGGCAATGGTAAAGCAGTAGTATATATAAAGGATCTTGAAAAATTTATGAGATATTCTCTTAATACTTTACTTCCTACTATTATGGCACCATTGCAACCCATGGCTTTACCAAATGTGTGTATTCTTGCAAAAATATGTTCTTCTAATCCATATTCCTGAACAAGTCCTTTACCATTGATACCTAAAACGCCAGTCGCATGAGCTTCATCAACAATAAGATATATATTTTTATATTTTGAAGCAAGTTCAACAATTTCTTCTAAAGGTGCTAAATCCCCATCCATTGAGTAAACCGATTCAATAGCTATAAATATTCTTCCGGTTGACAGCTTAATTTTTGCTTCCAGGCTTTCGATATCATTATGTTTAAAAGAATAATGTTTTGCGGTACTTAATCTAGCACCATCCTTTATACTTGCATGTATTTGCTCATCATATATAATTGTATCTTCTTTACCGGCAATACAAGAAAAGAAACCAGTATTTGCATCATAACCCGAATTAAAAATGAGGCCCGATTCAGTATTGTGGAAACCAGCAATAAATGCCTCTGTTTCTTCTATTTCTAATGTATTGCCTGTTAATAACCTGGACCCCGTAGAGCCATACTTTTGCGTATCCTCTGGCTCCCAAAATTGCTTGAAACGAACAAATCCCAGGTAATCATTTGATGAAAAATCAATGCAGTTTTTGTCAGCAAAAGATAATTTCCTGTATAATCCTTCTTCTCTCCTTTTATTGAGTTTATCGCGCAAAAATTTATTATCCAATAGCTTCAAGAATTGATTCATCCGAGTGCAAACGTTCCTTCTCCTGAAATGGTTTTCTAGGGGTTAACCCCAGTAATTCAAACATTTGCATATCAGTTTCAAAAGCAGGATTTGGTGTAGTGAGCAACTTATCTCCTGCAAATATTGAATTAGCACCGGCCATAAAGCATAAAGCTTGCTCAGGTACGCTCATTTCATTTCTACCTGCGGATAGTCGTACAACAGTTTTTGGCATTATTATTCTTGCTGTAGCAATCATTCGAATCATATCCCATACCGGGGTCCGTTCCTGATTTTCCATCGGAGTTCCTTTTACGGCAACTAAAGCATTAATAGGTACTGAATCAGGATGTTGAGGCATATTTGCCAATGTTTTCAGCATCCCTGCCCTGTCCTCTACGGATTCTCCCATACCAATAATTCCACCTGAACAAACGGTTATATTCGCTTTACGCACATGCTCCAAAGTATTTAGTCTATCCTCGTAAGTTCTTGTCGTAATGATAGTTTCATAAAATTCAGCAGAGGTGTCAAGGTTATGGTTATAAGCGTACAAACCTGCATCTGCCAATTTTTGCGCCTGGGTTTCTGTTAACATACCTAAAGTGCAACAAACCTCCATATCTAGTTTATTGATTTCTTTCACCATATCAAGTACCCTATCGAAATCCCGATTATCACGAACCTCTCGCCAGGCAGCTCCAAGGCACATCCTGGAAGCGCCTGCAGCTTTTGCTTTTTCTGCAACCTCAATTACTTCTTCTGTTTTCATTAAGGCCTGAACTTCTGTACCTGTATGATACCTGGCCGCTTGGGGACAATAGCCACAATCTTCAGGGCAGCCACCTGTTTTAATTGACAATAAACTACTTACCTGAACTTCGGCATAGTTATTTTCTTCTCTATGCACTGTTGAGGCTTTATATATCAGATCAAGAAGTGGAGTATTATAGATTTCCAAAATTTCTTTGGATTGCCAATTATGGCGGTATTTTTCCATTTTTGAGAGGGTTTTGCGGGGTCAAATTTAAAGGCCTATTTGTATTAATTCATCAACTTTAACGTAAATTAATTTTCATAATTGAGCATCAAGGAATTGTAAATAGTAATGAGAATTGAGTATTGGGTATTGAGTAATTTGCATTGGGTAATGTGTAATATTTCTCACTACTCAATTCTCATTACTCACTACTATATCTAATTTCCGTAAGTTTGTCCTCATTATGATTGACCTAAATCTCAGCGGTAAAACTGCAATTGTTTGTGGAAGTTCTCAAGGTATAGGCAGGGCTGCCGCAATGGAACTTGCTGCTCTTGGAGCTAATATTATTCTTATTGCCAGAAATGGAGATGCACTAAAACTCGTCAGTGAGCAGCTACCTGCAACTGATTCGCAAAAGCATCGCTACTTAGCAGCTGATTTTGATCACCCTGAAGAATTAAAAATCAAACTACACTCATTTTTAGAAAAAATACATGAAGTTCATATCCTGGTTAATAATACGGGAGGTCCTGCCCCTGGCCCTGCCAATGAAGCGCATGAAGATGAATTTAGAATAGCGTTTAACAGGCACCTGATTTGCAATCATATATTAATGCAAGCGGTATTGCCAAAAATGAAAGCTGAAGGTTATGGTCGAATTATTAATGTGATAAGTACTTCTGTAAAACAACCTATTCCAAATCTGGGAGTAAGTAATACAATAAGGGCTGCAGTGGCTAATTGGGCAAAGACATTGGCCGGTGAGTTGGGTAAGTATGGTATAACCGTAAATAATGTACTACCCGGTGCCACCTATACCGGAAGATTGCAATCTATAATCTCTAATAATGCCAATAAAAAGCATATAGAACTAGATGATGCTGAAAAGGATATGTTAAAGGAAATTCCTGCTGGCCGTTTTGCAGCACCAGAGGAAGTAGCCTATGCAATTGCTTTTTTAGCGAGCCCTTCGGCAGGATACATTAATGGGATAAATATCCCTGTAGATGGTGGAAGAACAGCGAATTTGTAGGCATATAGACGGTCACATAAAACTGGATATTTTTTCAACGGTAAGATTTGTGCTAATAATGCATCAATATTTCCCGTACGAAGGCGCTTTAATATTAAAATTCAGATTATTTAATTAGTTTAATTGATAATGAAAAGAGAAGCGGATAATTTTTATTAATAAATTAATTTATAATTACTTAAATAAAGTAATTTATTTTTAAATCTCTCGATTTTCGACTCATTTTTAATTTTAACAGGTCTTATTTTAGTTTAACACAATTCCCATAATTCATATGTGAGATCATCTTAAATTTAATACATCTCGTTAGAATCTATTACAACTATAGCCAATAATCTTACAATTTTCTATTGATTGAAATCTCAGCTCAACAGTCAATATTGGCTATATTATTCTGAGATATGCCTAAATTTCGGGATATTATAATTAACCAACAACTATGCTATTTAGAATTTTGGCGTATTAATACTACAAATTATGCTTTTTAGTGTATTTTATTCATTTGCAAAAACTAACCCCATGACCAGCAGATCAATAATTGATTTATTACCCAATTTGAAAGGAATGACCGCACTTGTGGTTGAAGACAACCCATTAAATGCAATGGTTGTGCAAAAACTTCTTAAAAAGTGGGGCCTATTTAGTGAATTAGCCATTAATGGAAAGATAGCCATTGAAAAAGCTAATCAAAAACCATATGATTTTATTCTTATGGATCTTCAATTGCCCTTTATAAATGGGTTTGATGCAACAGTACATATTCGTTCTCACGATAATCCTAATAAGAAAACTCCGATCTATGCATTAACCATGGAAATATCCGATCTCCAAAAGAAACAATATGCTTTAATATTCAACGGATTTTTCCAAAAGCCGCTCCAAATCGAGACCTTGTGCGAGGCTCTTTTGGGAGTAAGTGTAGCTGGATAAATAGCATTTTTGTCATCGTGAGGCCACGAACGATCCGGTAGAGGAAAATGACATATATACTTCAAATCCCCCTGCCCCCTTTCACAAAGGGGGAATCCTGTGAATGTGGTGTTATAACATTGATGATTTCAAATTTATTTATATCAAAGTTTGAAAAAATCCAATTCCGGTAGCTGATAAAAACCAACAACTAACAACGATCAACAAACAACGCCTTATCAACTCTATCTAAAAATCGTCACATTCCCATTAAAGCTACTCTTCTTTGCATTATAGTCTTCAATAGTAATAAGATAGACATAAACTCCTTCTAATGCTTCAGCGCCTTTAAAAGTGCCGTCCCAAGGTTTAGATTCAGAGGTGGAATAAACAAGTTCTCCCCAGCGGTTATATATCTGCATCGTATAATTCTTGATATATAAGCCCTTTGGTCCGAAGTAATCATTCAAGCCATCTAAGTTAAAATGTGTGAAGGAGTTGGGAATAAATACCGTAGCATCCTGATGGACACAGGCTACTGTAGAGCGACTTAGTTGATTATATTGCCCCTGATTTTCTACGGCTTCTACCTGGTAGCAGAAGTTTATGGTGCTGTCACCAAGATCTTTGTCAGTGAAGTTGTGAACGCTACCGCTGGTGGTAGTTCCGATAAGATTCCAAGGCTGATTGTCTTCCTTTTTATAAACATTATAGTTTAAAATATCATCATACCAGGTTTGATAACCGTTCCAGTTGAGGTTATTGTAGAATTGTTGGTTTTGGGCGTTTAAAATGATGATACAACCTTCATTGCTGCCGGAGCTTAGGTTGCCGCAATGGTCTTGCGCGAAGACGTAGTAGCAGTCAGGACCGTGATTGTTTGGGATTTGGAGGATTGTTTGGATTTCGCTTGTGCTATCAATATAGCTCAATTGGCTTGTGGTATCTACTAGTTTCATATTACCGTTTAGTCCTGATTTTCTATATACAAAGTAGTTTTTGGTATCAAAGGATGCAGAGGGGTTCCAGGTGATGGTGACGGCTTTGTTGGGATTGCTGACGGTGACGGTTTTGATATAAACTTTTTGTGGGGCTTTGTGGTCGAATGATTTGATGCTATCTGTATTTGAAAATGAAATTAAAGTATCATTTGTCGTATCACAAACTGCTTTTATGAGGTAATGATAGGTTTTGGTACAGACTACTAAAGTATCTTTAAAATTGGTAGTGTCTTTGCCAATTGTGGCAATCAAATTCCCATCTTTATAAACCAAATATTTCTTCACTTCCCAGCCTTGATAAGTATTCCAATTTAGTTGAATGAACTGATTGCCTGCACTTGCTTTTAAGTTAATCGTTTTGTGGACTGGCGAAAAGGCACCCACATTCCCACAGCTATCAACCGCCTGAATGCGATAGAAGTATGGCTGCCGATAGGTATTTAAACCGCTATCAACCAGCGAAATTCCGGGGTATGTAAATAGAATCTGCTGCCAGTTTATTCCATCGTTACTGCGGAAGATATTATAGCCCGCGATTTTGCCGCCGTGCTGCCCCCTGGCCCCTAAAGGGGAGTTGGCTGGGAGCCATCGTAGAAGTATTTTGCCATTGGTGATACTTGTTGCTGTGACAGTAGCTAACGAAATTGGATTCGTGATTGGTTTTATGGTATCTTGTCCTTTAATAGTTACCGAATCCGAAAATGATATTTTACCGTTTTCTAAAATGGCTTGTATCTGGTAGGTGTAGGTGTGGTTGCAGTATAGGTTTGTGTCTAAGTCGGTTGAATCAAGTCCGGCATCTTTGAGGAGAGTTTGTTTGCCGCCATCAATAGATTTGTAGATGGAATAGTTTTTTACTTTTTCGCCGAGGTAGTTTGTCCAGTGGAGATTAGCGGTTAAGTTCCCATTTATTACACTTAGCAGCACTGTTTTATGGATGTTAGAACCATTGCCCACATCGCACACATTGTACGTGATGATATAATATTTATAGGCGTTTTGCAGGGTATTAAGGTTAGAGTTTATGTACGTAGTATCGTTAAGGTCTGTTACATCTTTTAGCAGTGCATATTTTTTATTGGTACTGTCATAAGAATAGACATAGTAGCCTCTTGCATTGGTATCTGCGAGTGCTGCCCGTCGCCAAACGATATAAATTTGGCCGCCTTTTGGGTCGGTTTTTAGGACAGTGGCGTAGACAAACTGGGCGTTGCTTGCTTCTGGGATAATGGCTGGGGTGGTGCCCAAAGTATCTGAGAAACTGTTATATCCTGATTTTGCATCAATAGCCTCAACTTTATAGAAATATTGGGTGCCAATAGCTACAGAAGTATCTATATAGCTTGAAATTGAATTGCTTATTGTTGCTATTACAGAAAAATTTGTACCATCGGTAGATCGGTAAATTCTATAAGTATTTACTCCATTGGGCAGCCCGGTATAAGGTGTCCAGTTAATTTGCACTTGCTTTTTGCAGAATAGCGAATAGAGTTTCAAACTCATCAAAACATTTTGAACAGATGGCTTCGAGCGATTGACCGTATTGCAAGAATCTATGGCAATGATGTAATAGGAATAGATATTCTTTTGAGTATTTGCTTTTTTATCAATATACACGCTGTCATATACTACCGTATCAATGAGAACCGGAGCAAGAGCATTTGTTGTTCTCCATATTTCAAAATATTTTACATCACTTTTGGTATTCCATTGCCAACTGAGTTTTACAGTTTGGTTAGGCAGGACAGTAGTATAATAAAGTATTGGCGCAGGTGGTTTTATAGTATCAAAAGGGGTGAGCGTAATAGAGTCAGAAAGTGAATATGTGCTGCCTGTTTTATTATTTGCCGCTATTTTATAAGTGACTGAGGTATTGCAGGCTATCGGTGCATGAAAGTATGTTGTATCGTTGCCGTTTACACTTGCTATGGTGTCCCAGCCTCCCGAATTTTTTAATCTTAAAATTAAATAATCTTTTAATTCTGTCCCATAACCTTTAAAAGCATTCCAATGCAGGCTGTCTGCATCATCAAGGGCTGTGCCGTGCAGGTTCATCAAACAAAAAGTATCAGTGGGCGTGGCATTCAGGCAGGAATCGAGGGTGATGATGGTATAGCAAATATGGTTTTTGACTGTGTTAATTCCGGTATCAATATAGCTTAGGCTTGTTCCAGGCCCATTAAATAAAACACGTCCCGCTGTTGCCCACGCCCAATTTATTGACCTTTCTATAAAGTATTTATAGGTATCTAAAGAATCAGAACCCCGGAAATCTATTCGTGCAGAAGTTCCACTTAATACTGTTGCATTTTTGATGATTACCCTGTTTGATGGCTCGGTGTCTATAGCCTGCCTACCCATCGTATCTGACCATGAAATTTCACCGGAATCATAGCCTATTGCAACGATCCTATATCTTTCTATTGAATTGCAAGGGGCAGGAAAATATTTTGAAGAAGTATCTGTACCAGCAACTGAATCAATAACTTGGAATTTCCCTCCAATTAATTTTTCAATTTTATAATCTTTAATTTTAAATCCTTGGTACGGTGTCCAGTTTAACTTATGGATTAATTGCCCTACACTTACGGTTAAGGTAATAGTTTTATTTATAGAGGGTATTGCAGACTTTTGGCCACATGAATCTACAATTATTAAATAATAGAATTGATCTGATGTTTGAGTATTAAGTCCTGTTTGAGCAAAAGAATCGATAGATGGTAGAATATGACTATTGAGTACCGCAAAATTATTCCCGTCACGAGAATAAAACAATTGGCTGTAAGCAAAATTTGGTTTATTGATACTTTTCCAGCGGATTACAACGGTACCATTTGTCAGAGAAGTGCTTATCTTGGTTACAGTAATAATTTTTGCAGTATCCGGGAAAAATGGTTGACCACAAACATAATTTGATTGGGATTTGAATGAATCCATATTATCATAAGCTAAAATTTTATAACAATATGTATTTTGATGATTAAGACCAGTATCGATGTAGGTTGTCATATTGCCTCCAACAACCACCAATATGGTATAAGGTCCGTTGTTAACTGAACGATAAATTACCTGTTTTTTTACAGAAGCCCAGCCTGAATAAACGTTCCAGTTTAATTTAAGACTTGATTTGCATCCCACCTGATTAACTGATAATAAAATAGGTTGATGAAACCAGGATGTATCACTGGATAACCCACACGAATCTATTGCAAGTATTTTATAGAAATAGGTATTTGTATTAGCTTTTACTGAATCGTCTTTATATAAATAATTTATATCAGAATTCGACAAATTATTAATCTCTGCAATTTTATGGTATGTGGTTCCCTCATCATCTGACCTTAAAACAAAATAGAATTTTACATCATTTGATAATGACTTCTGAAACCGCAGGTCTATTTCGTTATTTGATTTTACAGTTGCGTATTCTAATAAAGTGAGGTTGGGTTTGCCATCAACCGTAACATGTAAAGTGTCATAGGTTGCGCAATTATTTGCAGTAATTGCTACTAGAACAAAGTTAGTAGTCTTTGTTAATAATACCGATGGATTAGGCAATGTAGAATCAGTAAATAATTTATTGGGCCTCCATCTATATTGCGCGCCTCCCTTTGCAAGAAGGTTTATAGAATTACCAGCACATATTAACGTATCAAATATAAAATTGACTGGCAATGGATATACTATTACGGTTTTTATAGCTGTGTCTTTTACAATTCCATTACCAGAAATAAGTCTAACTTTATAAGTGCCCGTAAATTTATAAATATGTGTTGGGTTTTGTAGTGCGGAGGTATTGGAAGATGAACCGGCATCCCCAAAATCCCATTGCCAATTTGTTGGCTTATAATATGAAGAATCCAAAAAATAAACAGGCTGACCAATACATGCTTTTTGCCACCCAAATGCTGCGACAAAGGGTTGACAAATAATAGAATCATTCACAGATATGGAACTGACTGTACATCCTGTATCTACAGTAAGGGACAAACTTTTTGAATTTATATAATGAGATTGATTATAGACTGCACCCCCTGCATTTGAGTATGACCATGAATTGACATAGCAGTTGTTGGAATTGGCATTTATATCAGTTTTCACCAAAAAATAATCATAACCTCCAGCACCAAATGCATTTGTTGATCCAAGCATTGCAAACCCACCAGAATGCAGCTGTGTGATACTTTGTCCTATATATGAATTAATATATTTAGAAGAAGGCCCATAGGTTTTTGTAAAGATTACGTCGTATAAAGAGTTTTCGGTTGTATCCATTCTAATAATGCCTACGCTCCCTTTTATGCTATTTAGGCTGCTATATATACCTGGTGCCCTGTTCCCAACCTGGAAGCCAATATTAATAACATTTTTAACGCTGTCGTATACAGGCATTGTGAATAAAATTCCTATGTCGTTCCCAAATTGGTTACTCGAAATTTGATAAGCTTCTTGCCAATACAACAAATGCCCTGTACTGTCCAATTTAGCTAAAGTACCGTCCCAAATTTCGCCATTAGCGCCTACATCTCTTCCATAGACGTATATACGCTTGTCAGGCAATTCAATTATGGAATTACTTTCCAAAGAATCTAGTATATTTCTAACATCAATATATACTTTGTGCCATAATACATTTCCACTTTTGTCAATCTTCAAAACCATAAATCCATTATCATAGTTGTGGTTGAATTGGTTAGAAGAACCACACAAAAGAAACCCTCCATTTTTGGAGGCAATTATCTTAGCAGCACTTATGTTGCAATTAGTAGAATCGTCATATGCCTTTGCCCACACCATAGAGCCTGAAGCGTCAGTTTTTATGATCCTGATTGTGCCGTAACTTGCGCCATAACCACTTTTCCCTGCCATCAAAAATCCGCCAGAAGGATCATTAATCAAAGAATATATCCAACTATCTCCTGCAAAATACTTAGCACTGTAAGTTTTAGACCATAATACATTGCCATTTAGGTTAATTTTAAACAAATACGGATGTCCTTGTTTTGTAGTTGCATTTATATCAGTATGCGAGCATATAACAATATTGCCGTCGGGGGCAAGTACCATATTAATGTTTGGTATTGGTAGTTTATATGACAGAGTGCCGGAAAATCCCGATTTATTGTATGTTTTAGACCAGATTTTATTCCCCATACTATCGGTCCTAATGATCAGTATTTTAAAGGACGGGTAAGTTCCAGTAATGCCGGAAATAATAAATCCCCGGTCTGGCAAAACAAGGATTGATGAACAATATTCGTCGTTGGAAGTTCCAAAGCTTTTTTGAAATGTGTTTATTCTTTGGGCATTAACTGGAAATACCAGCCACAATAGGATTGCCCAGGAAATGATCAAATATGCCTTTTTTGGGACTGGCATTGTCAAAATAGATAAATTAAATCAAAGATACTTAATATTTAATAAAAACCTCGTGGGACGTTAACCCACGAGGTTGAATAATTGACATTGTTATTTTTGAGAATAAATAATAATGAATTATATTCCTTGATTATTCGAGTTTCTCAAATTTACGAATGATAATAAATTATTGACCAATAAGAATCATTTTTTTGCTATCAACTTGTTTCCCTGAAACAATTAAATTATATATATAAGTACCAGGGGTTAGTGTACCTCCAGATATTTGTATATTGCCATTGCCTGCACCAGCGATATTAAATTGCATTACTACCTTGCCATCAAGCGTTTGTACACTTATCGTTGCAGGACCTGCATTAATAGGCAAGTAATAATCTATTGCTGTGTTCCGTGTAAATGGGTTTGGTGCGTTTTGTTGCAAACTAGGCTGGTCATTTATCGTACCAGTATTATTATTTCCCTGTTGTTGAAGATTGCAGCACTGTGCTTGCATGTCCTTCAATTGCTCAATTCCTTGTACAAGGTTATCAATCTGGGCTTGTTGACTTTCAAGTTTTTCAGTGGCGGAATTCAATTGTTGTTGTAGAGCTTGGTTTTGTGTTACCAATCCATTTATTTGGTTTAACAAGTCTATATTTTTCTTTTGCAAATCTTGGGTTTGTACATGGAGCGCTTTTACAGAGACTAATGCAACGCCAGCAGGGTCAATAGTAGAGATGCTTTTATTGTTATTTCCAACATTAAACAGGCTATAAAAATCCTGGGCCATAGGGCCAATATGTTGAATGGATGGAGCATCCCCTTTATAATTCCACCTGGTAATAGGTAAATTATCAACTTTTGATAATATTTCTTCACCATTAAGCTCTACAAAGTTTTCTTTTTTGTTGACATCTGAAGTATTAGTCCAGGTGCCTGATGAAGTTAAAAAGGCCCCATTTCCGTTTGCGGCGGTTGTGCCCACCTCAAAGGCATTCCCAGATGCTGGATTAACTCCAAACCCCCATGTTGTAATATTTTCTTCACCAAATTTCATTTCATAGCTGTTTGCAACTGTGACATTAGAACCTACTGCAGTTGCGTATGTTAAATTACCGCCAACATTGGCATGATTACCAATCAATGTCAAATGGTCGCCAGTTGCGTCAGCTAATCCTGTTTCCGCACCGAAAAAACTGTTATGGTCCCCAAGGCTATATACCCCGGCGGTATGCCCAAAGTAAGAATTATTTATTCCACCTACATTATCATATCCGCTTTGGTAGCCTACAAAAGTATTTTCAGTTGGTAGCGGTGTACCTCCAGGTGTGGTTTCGCCACTATAACCTGACTGATAACCTATATAACAATTATAGCTGGCACTGTAATTTTTATAACCCGCCTGGTATCCTGAAAAATAGTTGTATGACCCAGAATTATTGGTATAGCCGGCTTGACACCCATCAAACTGATCATAAGTTCCAGATGCAGTATTATACCCTGAATTAAACCCCAAAAAATGGTTATATGACTGCGTTGAATGGTATCCCGCACTTGACCCAACAAAGAAATTTTGAATACCACTGGAATTTGAATATCCAGCTTTGTAACCTTCAAAGTGGTTATTCGCAACATCATTAGTATATCCAGCCTGATATCCAACACAGAAATTGCCATCGTGTGTAGAATTTGTATAACCCGCCTGGTAGCCAATACCTAAGTTGTATGAACCACTTGAATTATTGATACCTGCCTGGAAACCAGAATAATAGTTATTGGCACCATCATAATTATTCATCCCTGCCTGGTAACCTGTAAAATGGTTATTAGATGCATTATGATTAAGGTTACCCGCTTGAAATCCCGAGAAATAATTATATTCGCCTTCAATATTGCCCTGCCCCGCTTCGTACCCGTCGAAATGATTAGCTACTCCGTCAGTATTGCTTTCGCCAGCAGCATAACCAATAAAATGATTATAGGATACTGTGTTGGCAACTCCAGTATTATATCCGACAAAAGTATTATAACTAGAGCTACCATTTACTAGCCCAGATTGATAACCAATAAAAATATTTCCAGAACCTTCATCACAGCCGTTACCTGCATAATAACCGAACAAACAATTGTAGCTTCCAGATGACAGGTCATATCCATTACTGTTGCCAAAACCCGTATTTTTAGTACCCGCATTTGCCACAATGTTTGGAGGCGTTGCGGTGGCATAAACGTCTAAAGTAGTTATAGGTAAGTTCATTTGATTTGAGTAATAAGACTGCCCATTAATTTTATTTATGAATCCAAAAGCAGATAAAAGAATCAATGGTAAAATAAATTGCTTTGATACCCTGTTCATTTTCTCAGCTATATTTCCATACTGGTTTCGGCTCCCTATAGGTGCCGGGTTCCTTGTTTGCATGCCAGCAGTCTGGGCATTAGCAAACGTAATCAATGATGTTTTCATTTTGTAAAAATTTTAATTTTATCAATCATTTATCAACCAGTTGCCAGTAATCAATTACCATACGGCAACCCCAAAAAGAATATCGGATTTTTTTGATCTGTAGCGGCATTTCTGCCACGGGTGATCTTTCTGCAAGGTGTGGTTGCCATTATGCCTCGGCAATCATTGTGTATTTTTTGGCCAATACTTCCCAGCCTGAGCTTTTGCACAGTTTTTAATTTGGGGATAGTCCAATCCCTTATAAGGGCACAATGAGGCGCTTGGGCCTACAGGTTTATGCATCTTGCATGGCTAAGTCAATAAAGGGGAACTACTAAAAACCCTTTTTTTATGACCTCAACCTTACCTCTCCTCAAGGAGAAGGATAAGTGGTATGTTTTTAGGAGTTTCCCAAAGACTTTTAAAGTTGCAGGTTTCGGGGTTGGTAAAAGTTGGTCAGGCTTTGCCAACCCTTTTTCGGGATAAAGATTTGTATTTCATAAGTGTGTTTTTGGGGAATTGGGCACCGGCCCATTTTCCGGGTTTGGTTCATTTAACAATCAGGCAACAAATATGAAGTGGAAACTAATGGATTGCAATAGCCTAAACAGGCCTTTTTTTTAGCCTATTCAGGCCTTTTTTATGGCCTAAATAGGCCATATTTTTGGAAACCCTCATTTTTTTATTGCGACAATATCATTTTTGATCGCGTAGTTTATAAGGTCTACCACATTACGGCAGTCAGTTTTTGAGTAAATGCGTGTACGATAGTTATGAATGGTATTTTCAGATAAGTTTAGCTTTTTAGCAATATCTTTAGTACTATTCCCTTCCGCAATTAATTGGCAGACTTCTATTTCCCTAGCGGTAAGTGTTGATTTTTTTGTGCCTTCAAAAGTTCGGGTCAATTGAATAGTTGTAGAATGTTTATTAAACTTTCGGTATATCCGTTTCACGAACGTGGAATATAACATTAGAATAAAACCCAAGACAGTTTTTAGCTTTTTCATGGGGTTGGGGATTAAGGGCTTGTAAATGTAATGGATCGTTAGCAAAACTCCAAGTTATTGACGTTAATTTATGTTGAATTCATTGTTAATATAAACATGTGTTTCTTCAATTTGTATTTTTGATTCATTATATCAAATTTTTAATTTATTTTTTTTAATAAACAAGAGTAGAACTACGCATTTTTTTAGGAAAAGATTTGGTGTTTTTTGTTTTCAAGTCTGCCTCAAGATAGATCAGGGAATAGGTATTAATATAAATATATAAGTTTAAAATTTAAAAACATTTTAAAGGTTTAGATTTAAAAAGGCACAGAGTTTATCTTAGCTCCGTAGGAGCGCAATCTATCAGCGTAGGGTGCGTAGCCCTGCGGATAAGGATCATCCCAAATTAGTGTTAATTTTTGTATCTTTGAAAGTATGAAAGCCATAGATATTAATAATTCATTGATCGAAGGTTATTTGCGTATGCTTGAGAATTTAAGTCCTGGCAGTAAACTTGATCTTATTTCTAAGCTTACTTTATCAGTGAAAGAAGATATGACCAAGAGTAAGAAATCTTTTTACAAATCATTTGGTGCATGGCACTCTAGTAAATCCGCAGACGAAATTATAAATGAAATTCGTGGGAGCAGGAAATTTGAGCGTCAAATTGAAGGGTTTTGAAAAAGTACCTCATCGATACCAATATTTGCATTTATTATATCAACGGGAAATATGATCTCAAGACGAAATTTGAGAAAATGGATCCTGACAATTGCTTTATTTCCGAAATTTCTCTGGCTGAACTAAAATTTGGTGTTGAAAACAGTGAACATAAAGAGAAAAATCTAAAGGCGCTAGATAATTTTTTATCAGGTATAAAAATTATCCCTATTTTTCATTCACTTGATCTATATGCCAAAGAAAAAGCAAGATTAAGAAAGGCTGGAACTCCTGTTGATGATTTTGATCTTTTAATTGGTGCAACTGCTGTAATGCAAAATCTTATCATGGTGACCAATAACACTGAACATTTTACCAATATCAAAGGTATTGAATTGGAGAATTGGGCTGAGTAATATTCTTGTTAGCGTGGTGTGTGAAGCCTATTTAAAAATTCCTTTTTTTGACCCCACAATGGCATTAGAAGTAATTTTTTTGTAACTTAGCGGTGTGGGAAAAAAGAAAGCTACCGGCCTTGATTTTATCGTTGACAAGTTTCAAAATTAGCGATATGAAAATGAAGAAATTAGAATTAGATGTAGATTTAATCGGTGGGGAAGGTCCACTGACAAATGAAGAAGAAAAGGCAATAACTGATTTTTTAAAACAACGTAAATTATTATCCAAAAAGGCAGCTAAAACAACACCATCAAAGCTGCCAAAACGAGCTTCAAATATCACTGTAAAAGTATAATAAGTTTTGCTAATAGCGCTAAGGTGGTGTGCCAAGTAGTTAGTCCGCCTAAACCTCGTAGGTCTTGAAAACCTACGAGGTTTTATTTTCTGAAGTCATAATTTATTAAAATGAAGTTTTGTATCAATACAGCGCCAGAATTCACAAAAAATAGTAGATTTGATTTTTAATAAAAACTATAATGGGTTTAACATATACCACAATAATACTAAGTAATCCGCGAAGACCTGAATTAAAACCAATAGAAACGAGATGCCTGGTAGATACCGGTGCATTGATGATGAGCATTACGGAAACACTTTCAGTACAGTTGCAACTTGATGAATTGGAAAAAAGATCTGTAACTATTGCTGACGGAACCATAAGGCAAGTACCATTTGTCGGTCCTATTCGGATTGATTTTGAAAACCGTTTTTGTTTTACAGGTGCCTTTGTACTGGGAAATGAGCCGCTATTAGGAGCCGTACCAATGGAGGAAATGGATTTGGTTGTTCATCCGTCCATTCAAAAACTAATGGCAAATCCTGCACATCCAAATATTCCTCAATACATTATGTATTAGTGGTTTAATTCATAGATGACAGCTCTCTACTCCGCGGTCTCACGACAGACCGGAATGCTCGATCAAACCCCCAGCTGGCGCGAATCTTAGCGAAGCGGGATTCGTGTCTTTGGCTGTTCCCGTCTCTGACTGCTTTTACTTTTTTATAATAACATATCCAATTTTAGCAATCCTTTCACTCCACAATAGTCCTTCGCGCTTCTGTACCAATAATATATCCCGTCGGGGTTTAGTATTTTATATTTTGCACTCATCTGCCAAAGGTATATAGCTTCAATAGTTAAAAGTCATTATTATTGATAATTATGAGATGACTAAAAAATCCGTCAGACGGGACAGCCAAGACATGAATCCCCGCTTCGCTAAGATTCGCGCCAGCATGCTGATAGAAATATCCCCAATTTCGAATCAATAGATAGATAAATTTATTTTTTATACGCATAAAAATTAATTATGCGTATATTTGTATTATGAAAGCAAGATTAAATATTACCATAGAGGCAGATTTGTTAGTAAAAATTAAGCATTATGCACAGAAACAGCATATTAGCATTTCTGAATTGGTAGAGAGTTATTTTAAAAACCTGGCAAAACCTATTAAACGAAGAAACATAATTGACCTGGTTGAGGCTCTTGAAAAACCTAATATTGATGTTTCTGGAAATTTGAAAGAAGAATATTATCAAGAAAAAGCCAGGAAATATGGCTTCTAAAGTATTTCTTGATGCTAATATTTTGCTTGATCTCACCTTAAAACGTAAGGGTTATAATGAAGCAAAAGAAATTTTTAATCTTGCTGTTAATAGTTATATTAAAATATATATCACCTCTTCAATAGTAACAATTACAGGGCATTGGCTCACTAAGGCTTATGGTGCAAGCAAAGCCAAAGAGATTCTTCTAACTTTATTAATCGATGTTTCGGTGATTGATACCCCACATGAAATTGTCTTAATGGCATTACATTCAAAAATAAATGATATTGAGGATTCTTTGCAATATTATACTGCGATAGAGAATAAATTGGATTATTTTATTTCAAGGGATATCAAATTAAAAAAAGAGAGTATTCCTGCTTTGCCAGTCGTTTCGCCCCTTGAGCTATTAAAGGAGTTTAACACAACAAACCTATAAGGTTTTTGAAACCTTATCGGTTGATTCTTCTATGTGGATAACTTTTTTAAAAAATATTTCATTGAAATTCAATATATTACCAAAAAAGAGCCAAAAAAGCACGCAACGATTTCCGCGTTGCTATATATAAGGATAGTGGACAGTTGTCAGTGGACAGTGCAAAAAAATGATCAATGATCAATAAGCAATGATCGATAACCAATCATATATGAAGACTAAAAAGATAATAAACCAATTTCAGGACGAGACATGATTTCATTGCAAATACTTCACAATCTATTGCAAATCCATTGCATTTGTATTGCATATTTTA
>Ga0207119_1017_pt1 | contig 28144 bp, 20 predicted proteins | sample Alteio_BWMinHeat_43_FD_153505 | JGI IMG/M metagenome (GOLD analysis project Ga0207119, IMG submission 153505) | Enriched cells from forest soil in Barre Woods Harvard Forest LTER site, Petersham, Massachusetts, United States -... | ecosystem: Environmental > Terrestrial > Soil > Temperate forest >... | reverse complement strand
GTTTTCATTTGCCGCGGCCGCAAGGTGGGAGATAAAGGACTCAACTGAATCGCGACTGGCATCTTTGATGGTGGGTGTGCCGCAGAAGTCCGCGGCGTACGCTTTGGCCAGGATGGGATCGAGATTGTGCTGGCGGATTAAGACACACAACCGATCGCGCAGCTTGGGTTGCCCGTTGCTAGACCCGTTCGAGTTAGTCGACTTTGCGGGCTGGTTCTGTTCCCTGGGAGGACTGGGCGAGTTCGTTAGCCAGCCCAACTCCTCAACAGAGCAGAGACCAATCCCGTAGGCCTTGCGCAAGGCGCGATTCACGGCCCTGGTTTCAGCGACGCGCATCTCGGCGCCGCGGACAAGGGGAGATGTGTTCGTCGGGTCTGCGTCACCATAGCCGACGAACCCTTTATTTCTGTGTCGCTTGTAGACGGTCGCTTTGAAAACCCAATGGGAAGATGCGCTTTCGCAGTACTTCGTCATAAGGTTCACAGTGATTCCCGAACAACCCTTGCGCTGCGCCAGCCGAATAAGCCCGGTATGCGTGACGTACCAATGGCTGTCCAACAATTGAAGATCACCTGCGGCTACGGAAAGGCCATACTCGTCGGACAAAGATTTGAGTGCATGTTGCCGTTCTCGATTGATCCGACCGGGCCAAAGTCGCTTGGCCAGAGCAAGATTGTGTCTGTAACCGCTACTTTTTCCAGAGAGAGACATCTTTGTTGCCCCCTTTCAAGTGTATGTGATGCACATACAATAGCATACAGTCACCTACAAAGATGTCAAGAGAAATGTTGGCAGGTCTCGTTCTTTCTCATACAATCGCATTCAAATGAGAAAAGATGCCCCCTTAGCCTTTCGGATACAGGCAGACCTAAAGAAGAAGCTCTTGAAACTTGCAAAACAGGAAGCCAGGAGTCTCTCTCAAATCTGCGAAATGCTTCTCAAGATTGGTGTGGATGAATACGACAAAGAAGGTCACAAGTACTTACAGAAGACCATGACTTCAACCCGCGAAGAAGATTAAAGGATAGAGGCCCAACGATTCGACAATACAACTTATCCACCCACAGAAGTTTCTGTCGCACTCTTTAATCCTAATTTTGGGAGAGGAAGATCCGCGGCAGGCGGCAGCGCCGGGGACTGGCTCCTTGATGACGGCGCATGCGGATGTTGACCTCAGGTACCACTTCGCAATCGACATTACTTCCGGATTGCCGACTATCCGGGAGTTGACACGATATTCGTAATTCGTAAACACAACCGCGTTTATCGGTACCAATCCGAAGGACGGTCGATAACTTCCGGCTTGCACATCATAATCCCGAGGTGCGCGACCGTTAGCTGGCGCACTCAAATTCGTCTCGCCCCATTGGGCTCGGGTTACCCCCCATCAGCAAGGTACGGCGAGCCGGGCGCACCATGTCTTGGAAGCGCGGGTCGGACAGAAGCTCGTCGAATCGTGGATCCACCCCGATGTCGATCAGTTAAGTGGAGCGGTCCTGAAAAGCATTGTGGCGAAGAAGTGTCTCTTGACTACGCCTTCGCCTTATCGAGCGGCACCCAGATCGTACCCAGCGGGTAAGGGCCTGCCACCCGCCCTATTGCAACTTCGCGTACTCGGACTTGGCGGGCGATGCGGATGGGACTGCGGAGCCTGAGGACTGTGAGTCATTTCTGGCTCAGCAGATAGAGGTCGGCATGGCCGCCAGGGCGCGCATAGACAATAGTGGAAAGGTCCCGAGAAAAATCCGAAGCGTTCGTATCATACGACAGGGTAAAAGCAAAGGGGATCCTGACCGCGACCTGAGGTTCACCGATAAGTTTGCCGTCTCGCCAGAGCTGACGGTAAATCGCGACATCATTGCGAGAAGCAGCTTCGTACAGGAACGACTTACCATCACGTGCAAAAAGTCCGCCAAACGCTGTTACGGGACGTAGGGAGGTGCATTTCCTGTCGGAGGTGGAGATTTCGTAGATTCCCGTTTTTTCCCCTTCAAATATCGTAGCAAGGAGGTACTTCCCACTGGGGTCGATGTCAGTGGCTGCGCCACAGTTGTCAACGAACTTCTCTAGATTCGAGCCATCCACATTGATTTTCCAAACCATGGGCCTTGAGGAAACCTTTTCGGTGCCACTCACGTAAAGGTATTTCTGGTCCGGGCTCCATATTGAATTCATCGGGCCATTTCCCAACGGTGGGAGCTGGCGAAGTCCGCTGCCATCGGCCGCGATGATGTAGTTCTTGGCGCTTGAGTCGGTGGCCGTCTCACAAAAAGTCAGCTGTGAACCGTCCGGCGACCAATCCCCGGTCCACAGGGACCCTCCGGTGGCTAGCCTCGCTTTGTTGGTGCCGTCAATGCTCGAAACCCACAACTCGTTGCGGTCCTTTGCGAGGAGCGTAATGAACATCACGCGCTTTCCGTCGGGCGAGATGATCGGTTGAGTCGCGTTCTCGGACACAATGTCCGTAGTTTGTTTGGAATGAACGTTGTAGGCGGTCAGCAACCCGGTGGACTTGCCATTTACAAAGTAAATCCCTCTTCCTCCCGGGTCTGGCATGGGCGAGAAGTCCGCTCCGGCTCCGAAAGTAATCTGTGTCAGAGTTCGGTCTTGCAAGCTGTACTTCCAAATGTTCGCAAGCCCATCTACGGTGCGGCTGAAAAGAACAGCCTTTCCTGGTTCGTCCCATACGACATCAAACGCATTTCCAGACACCTCTCCAAGATCAAACGCCTTATGGCTGGTTAAGTTGACTCTATGAAAACGGAAATTGGTTGAATTCCCTTGACGGCTGACCACAAGCAGGTCGTCGCCGCCCGGAAACAATAGAAGCGGGATGAAATCCAGGCCATTGTTTTCCCGGTTGAACACGGTTTCTTCATTCAGCCCGGTTTTATCAGCTCGATATATTGCAGGACTATCCGACTTCACATAAAAAATTGAGGAGCCATCCGGAGATTGGACCATAAAGCTAGCGGATGCAACATGGCGCGGCCTACCCCCGAGTGTGGGTACGGCGAGTATTTCGTCTTGTCCAAGAGTCCTCCTGTAATAGACTTCCTTGCCATCGGCCGAGAAATCCTCCACAAACTTGTCGCCTTCGTCGTTCGTGAGCTGAAGGGGCTCGCCCCCAGAGGTAAGCATGAGGAATACCTCCGCGACTCCGTTCAGCGGTGATACAAACGCCACGGTATGGCCGTCGGGAGAGAGTTTCGCCTCGTTCATCGGTTTGTTCCACTGGCTGATTTGCGTAACCTTTGCTGGGCCCGGAGTTTTCGAGCGGGGCCAAAAGTAATACGTCGCAAAGACTGCTGCCACGAGTGCGCAGCAAGCGGCCACGACGGCGTATCCCTTGCGCGCAGCCTCTGTCGCCGGCCCACTGGCCGCGCTCGAGGGAGCTGCAGGCCCATCTGCGAGTCCCGGAACGGCTCCGCTCCTCGATGCAGAAATTCGGCCCGAATCCGTATCGCGTCGCAGGCGCTTCAGATCCGCGCGCAATTCGGAGGCGGACTGATAGCGGAGGTCACGCTCTTTCTCGAGCGCCTTGTTGATGATGCGCTCGAGCTCTGCCGGAACATCCGGATTCAGCCGTACCGGAGCGACAGGATCGCTATGCAGAATCGCGTCGGTAATCACTCCCGATGTTTCCCCACGAAAGGGGAGAGCGCCTGTCGACATCTCATACAACACCACACCAAGTGAAAACAGGTCGGTGCGGGCATCTAGCTCTTTTCCGCGCACCTGCTCGGGCGACATATACGCCACTGTGCCCACTGCCGTACCAGGACTCGTCAGCAGTTCTTCCGCAGTGGTCGTTGGCAGGGCAGAAACGCGCTTGGCAGAATAAGAAACCTTCGCGAGGCCAAAATCGAGAATCTTGGCGTGGCCATTATTTATGACGAATATATTCGCAGGCTTGATGTCACGGTGGACGATGCCCTTCGAAGAGGCGGCATCGAGTCCGTCAGCAATTTCAATCGCCAGCGGGAGCAGCTCATCGTGGTCGACGGGTTTTCCGCTGATGTGATGCTTCAGCGTGGTGCCTTCCATGAATTCCATGGCAATGAAGGGCTGGCCGTCCTGTTCGCCGACTTCATAGATAGTGCAAATATTTGGATGGTTCAGGGCGGAGGCAGCTTGCGCTTCGCGCCGGAAACGGGCGAGCGACTGAGGATCCGTTGTGAGCGACTGGGGCAGGAATTTGAGGGCCACGAAGCGTTGTAGCTTGGAGTCCTCGGCCTTGTAGACTATGCCCATACCGCCGCCGCCCAGCTTCTGCAGAATCCGGTAGTGCGAAATCATCTTGCCAAGCAAGGCTAACTCCGCTTGTTTGTCCCGCTGTGCCTGATCTTGGGCCATGTGTTGACGGACCAACTCCAACGCCGGTTCTTCAAGGAAGTGATCCCCTTGCTTCTGATCGGCGAGCAGTGACTGGACTTCGAGACGCAGGCGGTCATCTCCTGCGCAAGCCCTGTCAACGAAGGCCGATCGGGATGTCGGCTCGAGCTCAAGCGCGGATTCTAGAATCGGCCGGACGCGTTGCCATTGCTCCGGTGTCATGCGCGCAGCTCTTTTTGACTCATCTCGCGCCGCAGCCAGGCTCGCGCGGAAGCCCAGGAGCGCTTCACAGTGGCTGGAGAGATTCCGAGAAATTCGGAGGTGTCTTCAATCGAAAGCCCGCCGAAGTAGCGCAACTCGATAATCTGACCCTGCTGCGAGTCGAGTTTACCAAGCCGCTCGAGAGCTTCGTCGAGGGCAAGCAGATCAACATCACGTTGTGGCGAGGCGACGCTGGGATCCAGAGTAAGCAGCGTCACTCCAGCGCCGCGCTTGGCGGCACGGCGGTTGCGCTCGTAGTCCACCAGAATCCAACGCATGAGTTGAGCGGCAATGCCGAGGAAGTGCGCGCGATTTTCAACGTGTAAAGATGTTTCTTCGGCCAGTCTCAAATAAGCCTCGTGGACCAGCGCGGTGGTTTGCAGTGTGTGGTTCGGGCGTTGTTGCCGAAGTTTCGAACGAGCAAGGTGCCGCAGCTCGTTATAGACAAGAGGCAGGATGGCCTCCAGCGCCTTGCGGTCCCCGTTCCCCCAGTGGAGGAGTAGCTCGCTGACTTGCCTGGAAGGAGTTGGACCCACGTTGGGGCCTCCGGGTATGGTCACCACCACGGGGACGATGCGGGGAGAATAGTCAAAAGGCCGCCAAAGTTCAATACTTTCTATTCAATACATTGAAAACGCATGGGTTGAGGATACGTCAGAGATCTGCGCCCAGCCTGCAAGGAATCTTTCGATTGCGTGAGCCAGTTTGCCTTGTTTTTCCGATTAATTAGGGTAGCAAGCGTTTCCTGATAGGACTGAATGACGCGACACCGGCGGAAGATGAAAAACCGGATTCGCGCTGAGGAGCCGCTGACAAAAGGAGGATGTCATGTCACGAAATTTGCTATTGGCAGCTCTCGCGAGCCTCGTGCTCACGTTTGGTATTGCTCTCGGACAAGTACACGCGCCTACGTTCACACAAATTGATTACCCCGCTTCTGGCACCACGGGGACAATCGTGAACGGCATCAACGCGCGTGGAGACCTCGTCGGCATTTATTTTGATGCGGCCGGGAACACTCACGGGTTCCTGCGGAAAGCTAGGAAAGCAGACAACGGCGGTGCGGTGGAAAAGGTGCCAGGAATCGACACGGGCGGCGGGCAGTTCACAACTATTGACTATCCAACTGCCAATCCAAACGCGATCACCAATCTGAACGCTATCAACGACGCCGGCGACATCGCCGGTACGGTCCAGTTCAATCCTGCGTTGCCCGGTGGCGACTACCACGGCTTCCTCCTGCGGGACGGAGTCTTCGAAAACGTGGAGTTCCCCGGGCACCTCAATACGATCGCGGCCGGGGTTACCGACATCGGCGAAGTTGTCGGCTGTTATCACGATTACAACTTTTCAACGACCATGCACGGCATGATTTTGAGCCATGGCAATTACACGGCCCTGGACGGCAAGTACCCACCGCTGCCGGATGAGTTGGCTTCCATGAATAACGGCGCGACCCCCGATGGCGACCTGCTCGCGGGTCTCTGGACAGACACGGCCGGAAATACACATGGCTACCTGCTGCGCCCAAGCGACGGCGAGTTCACGCCCTTCGATTATCCGAACAGCATCCACACCGAGGCCTGGGGCATCAACGCTTCGCGCGAGGCGGCGGGGTTTTACCTGGACCAGAGTTCCAACTATCACGGTTTTGTGTTGAGCCGTGGGCACTTCAGCTCCATCGATTACCCGGGAGCGGCGGGCACGCTAGCCTTTGGAATCAATCCCCAGGGTGACGCGGTCGGGATGTTCTTTGATTCAGCGGGGAACACACACGGGTTCGTCGTTAACCGGTCGCCGAGACTTCGGTAATTGTCGGGGGCAGGGACGGCGTGCGCACCAGAAATTATTCCGTTGCGTGAGCCAGTTTGGCTGGTTTTTACGATTAATAGGGTAGCGAAGGTTTTTAAGGAGAATTGCCATGACCCAGCCAAAGAGAGTCGTCCTTGCCGCCCTGCTTGCCGCAGCAACCTTTCTGCTGTTGCCGGGCAAAGCATCGGCACAAGCAACTGCCGGAGCCACGCAGCCTGGTTTCGTCGTGGATCATGGAACCGGGATTCGCAGAGGCGCGGCAATTGCGGTCGACTCCAAGAACGTATATTTTGCTTATTACTACATAGGTGACCAACCCAGTGGAGCGAGGGGCCCGGAAGTGATGTACGAGGCTTTTCCGCTGGTGCTTAGCTGTCCTCCGCATGTTCTTTGCGGCTTCACACCGCCTATCCCACAAACTGTTGACGTATTGACTCCAACTCCGGGATCGAGTTTGTACGCTTACACCATCAGCATCGCACTCGACCCTCAGGGAAACCCGCACATTTTCTATCAGGACGGCCAGGGCGGGATGCGTCATGCCACAATCGGCGTTGTCGGCTGGGTACATGAAACTGTGCCGCTTGCGGCGGGACTTTACAGCTCGATGGCCATCGATACGAGCGGTACCATACACGTTGCAGACGGCCCCATTTCCCCGAGCGGCATAGGCTACGCGTCGAAAACCAATGGCGTCTGGACTACCGATTCCATCATTGGTCCATCCAGCGGAATGGCGGGCCTATCACTCGCGGTGGACTCGCAAGGTACTCCTCAAGTCGTTTGGGCCGATAACCGTTCCACGTTTACTGAGGTGGTTTATGCGCGCAGGGGAACAGGCGCCATTCCCTGGAGTTCCGGGAATTTTGAAGTGATCAGCGGCGACAGAGCGTACTGGGTTTCCCTGGCAATCGACGCACACGATGTGCCCAGTGTCAGTTATTGGGGCTGGACAGACATCAACGCCCTCACGAGCAGGGTTGTCTATGCCGCTAAACAATCTTTTGGGTCCTGGCCGCTGCAGCTGGTAGATTCCTCGATCATTCCGTGCTGCATTACGTTTCCTTGGGATTATCAGATGGTGTCCTTGGGGGTTTCGCCGCTTGGCACCCCTCGAATCGTCTACGGCTTCGACCACAGCAATACGGACGGTGGTGTAGCCCTTGCACGGCTTGACGGCCTGAACTGGAATATTGAACCGCTGGACAGGGATGTGCTCTCGCTGCTTTCCCAAGCCACGGCTTTGGTAATGGATCCCTCGGATATAGCGCACGTGCTTTACCTAGAGAACAATTGTCCTCCGGTCGGTTTCTGCAACGATGCTCTGGTGTACGAGCCAATCGCCACGGCCAACACGCTCACAACGAGCAACACCGTCAATCTGGGCGATCCGGCCGGTTCCGTCAGTCCCATCACGGTAACCTTCACGCAAGTTACTCAGAGCGGACTCACGAGCGTGACGCTCGATGACACCACCACCGGCCCTGCCCCTCCTGCGAACTTCCAGCTTGGCAACCCACCCGTCTACTATGATTTCTCCACCACCGCGGGATTCACGGCGCCAATCCAGATCTGCATTCCTTACGGTAACGTCAGCAATCCTTCCAGTGTTGTTTTGATGCACTTTGAAAACGGCGCATGGCAGAACCGTACCGTATCCAACGACATAGTACTTCATATCGTTTGCGCCAGCGTAAGTTCCCTCTCGCCTTTCGCGGCGTTTGAGTCCCAGACCGTGGCCCAGAGTCCGACATCGCTTGCCTTGTCCAGTTCCCTTAACCCCTCCACGTTTGGGCAGAACGTGACCTTCGCCGCCAACCTGACGGCCTCTGGCAGCCCCACCCCCAGCGGGACGGTGACGTTTCTGGACGGCGCAACGCCGCTGGGTCCAGCGGTCACTCTTGCCGGTGGCGCCACGGCTACGTTCCTGAGCAGCGCTTTGACCGTTGGAACGCACTCGATCACCGCCCAGTACAGCGGAGACACTAACTACACTTCGAGCACTTCGCCTGCTGTCCTACAGGTTGTCAACAAGAATGGTACAGCCACCGCTCTAAACGGTTCCCCCAATCCGTCCACCGCTGGTCAGTTGGTCACGTTTAGCTCGTCAGTGACGGGCGTTGCGCCGCCACCCGGCGTACCAGCCCCAACTGGCTCGGTAACCTTTCTGGACGGTGCCACGGCCTTGGGTCCAGCAGTTCCGGTTGCGAGTGATGGTTCTTCTGCGTTTACGATTAGCACGCTGACGGCGGGAACGCACACAATCACCGCGCAATACAGCGGTGACGCGGACTGGAGTGCAAGCACATCCTCCGCAGTCAGTCAGCTCGTAAATGGTAATTTTTCAACCGCAATCATGCTCAGTGCTGCCAACTCGACATATGGAACTCCGGTGAGCGTGACGGTTTCCGTTGGCTCTCCGGGCGGGACGGTGGGCGGTAACGTGACGCTCAGCCTGGACGGCGGGACCGCATTTTCCATGACCCTTTCGAACGGCTCGGCTGTCTTCAGCCTCGGCGTCTTGAACGCAGGACCTCATTCGCTCTCGGCAAACTTCGCGGCCCAAGGAACCTTCCAGGCCTCTGCAGGTTCCGTTACATTCTCGGTGGCGCAGGCGCTTTTGACGATTGCAGCAAACAACGCGGCACGCCGGTATGGCGCAAACTACTCGGCGTTTTCCGCGAACTTCAGTGGCTTCGTTAATGGCGATACCAGTTCGGCCTTGGCGGGATTACTAGGTTGCACGACGACTGCCGTGCCGAACAGCCCAGTCGGGACATACCCGATAATGTGCGCGGGCTTGAGTTCGCCCAACTACGCGATCAGCTTCATCAATGGAACGCTCAGTGTCGTCCCCGAGCCAACTTCCGTTGCCCTGGCTTTCTCGCCACTCTCCATTATGGTGGGTCAGTCCACAACGGCCACTGTTACCCTGACTGCGCCGGACATGGTTATTCCGATTGACCCGAGCGTGCTCGCACCTATCGCCGTCAGTTCGCCGGTGGCCAGCGACATCTTATCGAACAATGGCGTATGTACACCGGTGCCAAGCACAACGCCCGGTGTTGCGAGTTGCACTATCACCGTGACTTCGGCGGAGCCCAACGGACGCACCCTTACCGCCAGTTTTGCGGGGAGCGCGGACCTGATCGCCGGCAGCGGCACCGCGGATTTGATCGTGACCGCGGCCTTGCAGAGCCAGCAGGCCTGCATCGCGTCGGACTTCCGCAATGTGGCCGTACCCGGGGGAAGCTATGTGTGGTTCAACAGCATTTTCAAGGTTCGTGATGTCACCAAGCAGCTGATCCACGTCACCTTCTTCCAATCCAGCGTGCAGTTCCAGTACACGGACCCCGCCGGAAATACGGTTACCGTCAATCAGGCGCTGCCGGACGCCAGAATCACCATCGATCCGAACGCCGCGGTGGCGTCCACGTCCTTCGACGCTGTCAATAACGTCTGGCTTACGACCATCCCGTGGGATCTCGATGACAATTCCTTCCTGACGGGAATACCTTGGTTCGTGCCGTCCGCGGGCCTACCGGCTGACGTCGAGCCGGTCACGATGTGCGGCACCTTTGCCAGTGACGTTGCGAGTGTGGACATTGGCTGGCGTTGGGCCGCGGCCGCGTACTCCACCTTCAGCGGCGACAATACCACTCTCGGCGTAAAACCCATGGACACCGACCGCGATAACCAGGCCACAAACCACGATCACGCCGGTACACCTGAGAACTACAACCAGTTCGTGATCCCTGGCGCGCGCGGCAAAGGCGGCAAGAACTATACCGGCTCCTACAGCCGCAGTGCGGTCATCGAATGAGGAGCGAATATCGGCGTGTTCGACTGATGCCAGGACTGATCATCATAGATCCGCCCTAGAAGTGGGCTAGTGGGAAGCAATTGCTCAATGGCAACCTCAAATCTCGGATAGCTGTCGGAGCGTGCGGTACTTCCAGCGCGTACTCACCCGCCAAACGAGAGAGCCCTCCAAATAATCTTCCGTTTCAACGGCTCCTCGAAATGCGCTACCGGACAGCAAAGAAACTCACTTCTGATTCTTTCTCTTTTCCGAGAGGTACTCAGATACCTGTTGACTAAATTTATGTCTCGGGCAGAATAGCGAAGAGAAAGCGAAGATTATTGAGGCATTCGCGTCAACGAAGTTACGCGGGTTGGGATGTCATCCTCTTTGGGAGAGGGCTATGGAGACCGAGAAAAAAGGGAAGGGCAGGCCTCGACAGGCGGAGGGCATGATCCAGTTTTGGCAGTTCGCGCGCGCTGCGCGTGTCATGTGTGCGTACGATGATGCCCGCGAAAGAGGCGATAAACACAGCGTTGCCGTTAAGGAGGCCGTTGAACTCCTGAAGCAGAGTAATCCAAGGATGCCAATTTCCCAGACCGAAGTTAAGCGCATTTTGGCAGTTTGGCGACCAAGGAATGCGGGAATCATACTTCGATTCGAGCGCAAGAGTGTGACCGAAGAAGACATAAAGGCACATTACCTTATCCTAGGACAGGTAGCCGCGTTACAAGAGAGGACGGGTCTGAGCTTGGGAGCACCAACGAATCCTGAACTTACAGGGCCCCTGGTGTCGCTCACCGCTCGTTTTGCAGAGAGACCGAATTATCCCCGTCACAATCGCAAAATCCGTCAGAAATGACTAGGTCTGTTCATACCTCTATTTTTTTGGACCCAAACCTTACTGGCGCTGTCAAAAAAAGAATGAGAATAATGGACCATGTACCACCGAAAGGACGGGTAAAACATGGCTCCACAAGTTCTATCTATCGAGTATCGGCCGTTAGCTTCTCTTAGTCTTGATCCGCAAAATCCGAGGGTTCACAGCAATAGACAGATCAGGCAAATCGCCCGCAGTGTCGAGACTTTTGGTTTCAATGTTCCAGTTTTGATTGATGGCAAGGGACAGCTGATCGCCGGTCACGGCCGCGTGCTGGCTGCCCAGCGCTTAGGCATGACTCAAGTCCCAACGATCATGCTCGAAAACCTGACCGAAACCCAGATTCGCGCTTTCATGATCGCCGACAACCGTCTAACTGAAAACTCCGTCTGGGATGACCGCTTGTTGGCGGAGCAGCTCAAAGCACTCGCAGGACTTGAGCTCGATTTCAGTGTTGACGTTACAGGCTTTGAGATGAGCGAAATCGACCTGATGATCGAGGACCTCGCACCGGCCAGCCGCGGCAAGGACGATCCTGCTGATGCGATCCCAGACTTCGGGGCAAACCCCCAGGTCACCCGGGCCGGCGACCTGTGGGTTCTGGACCGCCACCGGGTTTGCTGCGGCGATGCCCGAAATGGCGCGGCCTATTCCGCAGTAATGGGGAATCGACACGCAGATATGGGTTTTGCAGACCCCCCTTATAACGACCCCATCGATGGCTACGTCAGCGGTTTCGGAAAGGTCCACCACCCGGAATTCGCGGTGGCCTCGGGGGAGATGGGCGAGTCTGAATTTAGGGACTTCCTAACGAACGTCTTAGCGGAGCTGGCCCGCAACAGTGTGGATGGAGCCTTGCAGTTCATTTGCATGGATTGGCGGCATTCGGGAGAGCTGATTTCTGCCGCCCGCTCGGTTTATGCCGAATTCAAGAATCTGTGCGTGTGGGTCAAGGATGGCGCTGGGCAGGGCTCGCTATACCGAAGCCAACATGAGTTGGTGTTCGTCTTCAAGAACGGAAAAAGACCACACCGGAACAACATTCAACTAGGCCAGTATGGCCGCTACCGCACGAACGTGTGGCAGTACCGGCGAGTGAACTCTCTATCCCGCGGCACAGACGAAGGAAACTTGTCCTTTCTTCACCCCACGATCAAACCGGTCGAGCTCGTCGCTGACGCCATCCTGGACTGCACTGCTCGCGGAGACGTTGTGCTAGATCCGTTCTTAGGAAGCGGCACGACGGTGATTGCTGCCGAGCGTACCGGCCGCGCGTGCTGCGGCATTGAGCTTGACCCACGCTACGTCGATACGATCGTGCGGCGCTGGCAAGTTTTCACCGGTCAAAGTGCAGTTCAGGAGTCAACAGGTCGAACCTTCAACGAAGTGGAAGAGGAGAACCATGGACAAGCAGAGTAGCTTGGAGAAGCCGGAGACCACAAAGGTGGGCTACTGCAATCCGCCTGAACGCACGCGCTTCAAGAAGGGGCAGTCCGGGAATCCCCAAGGCCGCCCAAAGGGCGCGCTCAACATGGCAACGGTGCTCGAACGGACTCTGCGAGAGAGAGTGGTCATCAACGAAAACGGCAAACGAAAGACCATCACTAAGCTCGAAGCCGCTTTCAAGCAGCTCAGCAATAAAGCGGCATCAGGCGAATTGAAAGCGCTCCAGTTGCTGTCAGCGTTGGTGCGTTCCGCTGAAGATCGTACAGTCCAAGCGACCATTTCAAAACCTGCTTTTGAGGAAGACGACGAGAAAGTTATTGTCGGGATTCTGGAACGCTTTGAAGCCGCCCGGAAGGAGAATCAAAAAGGTTCAAATGAATCAGGCACTGAGTGATTACCATGCCCTTTTGCGTTGGGACCTGAACGCGTTCATCGAGCGCTCCTTCTATCAGCTAAACCCGACAGCAACATTCCTGCCGAACTGGCACATCGAGGTGGTCGCTTCGGCACTTGAAGCCTGCCGACGAGGAGAGATCACGCGCCTAATTATCAATCAACCTCCGCGATCTTTGAAGTCGCACTGTGCTTCGGTCGCCTTCACCGCGTTTCTCCTGGGCCGTGACCCAAGCGCTCAAATCGTCGGTGCGAGCTACGGCCAGGAACTCTCCAACAAGCATTCCTTGGACTGTCGCACAATCATGGCTAGTGCCTGGTACCAGGCAGTGTTCCCTCACACCCGATTGTCATCTGGGCGTCAAGCGATCGAGGAGTTCATGACCACGGGGCAAGGGGTTCGCCTAGCGACGTCAGTCGGGGGCATGCTGACAGGCAGGGGCGCGGAGTTCTTCATCATCGACGATCCGTTAAAACCAGACGAAGCGCTTTCCGATAGTCAGCGAAAAGCCGTCAATGACTGGTTCGATCACACGCTCTACAGCAGACTAAACGACAAGAGAAAGGGGCGGATCATTTTGATCATGCAGCGGTTACACGAGGATGACCTTATTGGTCATGTTCTCGGCATAGAACCTTGGAAGGTGATCCGGTTCCCCGCTATTGCAGAAGAGGACGAGACTCATGTGTTTCAAACACCCCTTGGAACGCAGCGTTTTCGGCGTCGTACTGGCGAAGCTCTGCATCCGGAGCGCGAGCCGCTGGAGATACTGAATCATCTTCGCGAAGCCCAGGGGGAGTACAACTTTGCCGGCCAATACCAGCAGGCTCCGGCTCCCGTCGGCGGCGGAATGGTGAAAGCGGAATGGTTTAATACCTACACTACGTCTAATCCGCCTGCGAAATTCGAGATGATCTTTCAAAGTTGGGACAGCGCAAACAAACCCACGGAACTAAGCGACTACAGCGTCTGCACGACATGGGGCATTAAAGAAAAGCACGTCTACCTGCTCCGTGTCTTTCGCAAACGCCTTGGCTATCCGGAATTGAAGCGCGCGGTGCGGGAGCAGGCGGAGGCGTTTGGTCCCAAAACGATTTTAATTGAAGATAAGGCGTCGGGCACGCAACTGATCCAAGAACTGGTCAGTGAAAAAATGCACGCGATCAAGAAGTACGAACCGACAATGGACAAGATCATGCGCATGAATTCGGTCACAAGCACGATTGAAAATGGTTTTGTTCACCTCCCCGATAAGGCACCGTGGTTGGGCGAGTACTTGCATGAACTGACGGGGTTCCCTAACGCGAAATTCGATGACCAGGCCGATTCAACCTCTCAGGCACTGGATTGGTTCAAGCAACAATCGATGAGGCCGATGCACGGAATTCTCGAATATTACAAGCAGGAGGCAGAAAATATGAAGGCAAGGAACCCTTCTGGTTTTGATCTACCCTTAACTAGCGGAGGCGAACTTGCTTTGTGAGTGGGAGCAAACAAGATTTCGATTTGGACGCGTCGACACTTTGTGAGACGGAAGTGGATCAAGCTCTGAGCGACAGAAAGCATCCTTGGGGCGGTGATTGTTCCCAAACGAGTCGCGCTATGAGGCAGATGAAACTTTGCGCAGCCCATTCGAACAGCCCCACGAAAAGTGCCGACCGACCGAGCAGCATTTTTCGTGCTGGATCCGCAGCTTGTAGGCAGCAATTTCCCTGTTAATTCCCTGTTCCGCCGTGCCACTCCGAGGCGCCTAACTTGCTAGCAATCCGCGTCAGTTGTGGTTTTGCGGTGAGGTAGGCTTGCCAAGAGCGGGAGATATTTCCCTGATTCTTTCCCTGTTAACGCTGGGGAGCGCCCTCGTGCAGACACTCCTTTTCCCAGATATAAGGATGCTAAGCCCTCCAGTGGGAGCTCTAGGCGAGACCTGTCTTCGCGAGAGGTAGCTCCCGGATGCGCTTTCCGGTTGCGGAGAAAATGGCGTTGCACAGCGCGGGGGCAAAGGGCGGCAGACCTGGCTCGCCAATTCCCGCCGGGGGCGCATCGCTAGGCACGATGTAAACATGCGTTTCCTTGGGTGCGTTGTTCATTCGCGCCACCTGGAACGAATCGAAGTTGGATTGGTCAATCACGCCGTTGGTGGCGGTAATCTCGCCGTAAAAGGCCAGACTCGTTCCCATCACCGCCGCGCCTTCGAACTGTTGCCGCACCATCTCTGGATTCACAACCGTTCCCGCATCCAGGGCGGTATCTACGCGCTTTATCTGAACCTGGCCCGCGTCGTTTAGCTGCACCTGCACCACCGTGGCCACGTAGGTCAGAAAACTGCGGTGCACGGCCACTCCAATGCCATAGCCGTTCCCGGGCTTCTGCTTTCCCCAGCCGGCTTTTTCCGAAGCCAATGTCAGCACGCGGCGGAATCGGCCGGTGTCAATCGGATACTGCTCGTAGGCGCCGTCGTAATTCGGAAACTCCTTAGGAAGGTCCGTCCTTGGGATAACGCGGTCCGGACCGAGAAGTTGCAGCAGGTATTCGACAGGATCTTTTCCCGCAGCATGCGCCAGCTCATCTGCAAAAGAATGAATTCCGAACGCGTGATAAATGTTAGCCACGGAACGGAACCAGCCGATGCGCACATGAGAGGTCGCCGGCCCATTCTCGGCGCGAAAGTTTGACACTGCGAAAGGAACATCCGTAAATCCAAGTCCTAACTCGCCGGCATCGGAATACTTTGCGGTCGGATCGAAGGTCGAACCGATGGGAGGAAAAACTGTCCGCTGCAGCCACGCCGTTGGCTTTCCATCTGGCGCCAGCGATGCCTTCATATACATCGCCGCCACGGAGTGATAGACGTCAAACTTGATGTCGTCTTCGCGGCTCCAGACCACCTTTACTGGCTTTCCGGTTTTCTTCGAGAGCACTGCCGCTTCCACCACAAAATCCGGGAAAGACTTGCGGCCGAATCCGCCGCCGAGCAGCGTCACGTTCACGGTCACATCTTCCTTCTTCAATCCCAGAGCTTGCGCGATGGCATCCCGCGCCCCCTGGGGGTTCTGCGTCGAAGCCCAGGCCTCGACTTTTCCATCGCGGTAAACCGCCAGTGCCGCAGGTGGCTCCATCGAAGCATGCGCCAGTGGCGGCGCGTAGTATTCGGCTTCGACGATTTTTCCGCCCTTCGCGAAGGCTGCATCCACGTCGCCGTTTTCGCGAACGACTTTCCCCGGTTTGCGCGCCGTTTCCTGCAGCTCTTTCTTGTACGCATCCGAGTTCCAGACGCTGTGCGGGCTTTTCTCCCATTCAATCTTCAGTCTTTTCTTTCCCTGCATCGCCGCCCAGGTGTTGTCCGCCAGCACGGCCACACCGCCCAAGGCCTGATATCCAATCGGCGGCTTGAACGCGTCAATCGTAGCGGTCTGTTTTACGCCTGCTATGCCGAGGGTCGCCTTATCATCCAACGACTTCACACTGCTGCCAAACACCGGCGGATGCGCCACGCTGGCGTATAGCATGCCCTCCATGTATGTATCCTGGCCGTACGTGGCCTTCCCCGTGCACATGTCTTTCAGGTCGTAGCTTGTGACGTCTTTTCCGATGTAGCGCCACTCACTTCGCGCTTTGAGCTTTACTTCCTCTTTCTTCGGCACTTCCAACTTTCCCGCTGCTGCGGCCAACTCTCCATAGCCCAGTTTTTTTCCGGACGTCTTGTGCGTGACGGTGTGGAGGCTCGTCGCGCACTCCGCCTCCGGCACGCCCCACTGCGCCGCTGCGGCACGCACCAGCATCAGCCGCGCGGTCGCGCCGGACAGCCGCAACGTGTCGAAGAAACTCCGCACTGAATGCGAGCCGTCCGTATCCTGGTCGCCGTATTTTTCATCACCGATGGCTTGCACGATCTTCACGCGGGACCAGTCCGCATCCAGCTCGTCCGCCACGATTCGCGGAAGCGCGGTGCGGCTCCCGCTGCCCATCTCGGAGCGATGCGCGACGATGTACGCCGTTCCATCCGTATCAATCGCCAGGTACACGTTTGGCTGCAACGCGGCTTTCGTCATGCCCTCTGAGGCGCTGGCCTTCGCGGACGCAGCGAACAACGATTCCGGCGTCCATCGGACGCTGATAACCAATGCTCCGGCTCCGAGCATTCCCCTTAGAAATGCGCGCCGGCTGTTGCTTCCGGCCAGGTCGAAGTCACGTTGAGAGATGTTTTCAATCTGAATCATGCGGCCCCCGCTGTGCTCTTGGACGAAAATAGATGCAAATCCGTCTAAACCACCGCTCCATCCTACCGCCATTCTCGTTTCTTGCAACCCCGCAAGCAGGTGCTCGCTTTGCCGATGACACGGCAGTTGAATCATTCTGCGCATCGGGGAAATGCCGTATTGCAGATTCGGGCAGGGCAATGCAATCTGAACCTCGGAAGACAATGTCATCATGTCCCCAGACCTCATGCGCCGCGCTATAGCCCTGGCGCTCGAAAACGTGCGTTCAGGCACCGGAGGCCCTTTCGCTGCGGTGATTGCGAAGGACGGCCAAATCATCGCCGAAGGCGTGAACCGCGTCACCGCTTCGAACGATCCGACGGCACACGCCGAGGTCGTGGCAATACGCGAAGCCTGCCGCGTGCTCGGAGACTTTCAACTTACTGGCTGCGATCTGTATACCACCTGCGAGCCTTGCCCAATGTGCCTGGGCGCCATCTACTGGGCGCGCCCCGCGCGAGTTTTCTATGCCGCAACCGCTGCCGACGCGGCCGCCGCCGGATTTGACGATGCCTTTATCTATGACGAGCTGAAGATCGCGCCAGCCGCGCGGCGAATTCCCACGTCACAACTTCTCCGCGAAGACGCGCTGGCCATTTTTTCAGCTTGGAAGCAACAAGCAAACAAAAAACCCTACTGATTCAAGATCTCGCTTAGACAGCATCAACCACAATTCACGAGCGGCTACGATTCCGGCCAGGCTCCCAGCGCGCGCCGCACATCCACTAATTGTCCCAGGTGATACGCGTTGTGATCGGCCAGAATCAGCGCCTCGCGCAGAACCGTCTGGCCGTCGCCGTGAGGAAGCTCGGCAAACAGATCCGTCTTTGGATTTTTCACCAGTTTGATCATTTCCTGCAGATCATCCTGGAACGCTTTGACGGTTTTGTCCCAGGCTGCATCGTCGGGCGGCACCGGCGTCTTCGGCCAGTAGCCTTCAGGGAACCCGGGCGAAACGTGTTTCGGGTTGCGGCTGAATTCCAGGATGTCCCACTGCGCGATCCGCACATGCTCAAGGAGTTGCCATCCCGTGTGCCGCGTTCCCTCCATGAAGGCTCCGCGTTTCGCTTCCGGAAAGCCATCAATGGCATCCATGAAGTGCACGTGCGCGCCGCCGCCCTTCAAGAGGTTTACAAGGTGTTCGCGCAACGCCTGATCGTGATTTCCCGGCGCAGTTTTCTTTTTCGAAGCCTTCTTTATCTTCTTTTTGGCCATTTCCTATTTCTCCGAAACCAGCGCTTGCTGCGGCATTTCCGGCAGAGGATGCCCCCGCATTCCCGCAAACCCCGCATTCGGGGACATCTTCTCATAACTCGGTTCAAGTCCATTGCCTGAATCCCACAAGGGCTGGCATACTTTCTCTCCCCGCGATTGACACGAGGCAATGGATGAAACGCGAATTTCACCGCTGGTATTCTCCGCGGCTCGGATACGAGCTGGGCGTCGTTGTATTCGGCCACTGGGGACCGCCGCTGCTGGGATTTCCCACCAGTGCGGGAGACGAGTGGGAACTGGAAGGCCAGAGCATGATCGGCGCCCTCGCGGATTTCATCGAGGCCGGTAAAGTCAAAGTATTCACCGTGAATTCGATCAATGGACAAAGTTTTTACAACAAGGCCGCGCATCCGTTTCATCGCAGCTACGTGCAGGCCACGTTCGATTCCTATCTCCGCGAGGAAGTCGTTCCTTTCATCTGGGACAATTGCCAATCTCCAGGCATCGCCATCTCGACCATGGGCGCGTCTTTTGGCGCGTACCACGCCGCGAACTCGCTCTTCAAACACCCCGACGTGATCAAGCGGTGCTTCGCCATGTCCGGGGTCTATGACGTCAGGAACTTCATGGACGGGATGTTCGACGACAATTTCTATTTCAACAATCCCGTGGACTACCTGGCGAACATGAGCGACCCGTGGTTTTACGAACAGATTGCCAGCTGCGACATTCACATCGCGACCGGCACGGGCCCGTGGGAGAACAGCGGCCCTACTTATCGTCTCTCTGAAGTGCTTTCCAGCAAAGGCATCCGACATTCGCTCGACAATTGGGGGCCGCAGGGCGGCCACGACTGGCCGTTCTGGAAGCACCAGATGCGCGAATACATTTCTCGGCTCTTCTAAATGTGATTGTTGCTGGAATTGCGCGGGAAGAAAGTCCCTAGCTGAGCCCGAGGTGTTCGAGCTGGTAGCGGCCCTTTTCGATGACCTGGTCTTCATCAATCCAGACGTCGCAATTTCGCGTTAGAACATCCACGTGCGTTCTGGATTTCCAATCGGCGTGGGTCTGGCTGCCGTACGGATCGCCGAATGCCAGGTGCACGCCCGGAAATTTTTCGTCCTGCAGCAGGATTCCGATCATTTCGGATAGGCCGAGATTCGTCCCGAACGCCAGCTCGCCGACGCGGTCACTGTTTTCATCTGTGTGGCAATAGTCCCAGAATTCCTGCTCCAGCTCTTTGCATTCGCACTCGGCGTGCACCAGCCGCGCGCCTTTGATCGTCAAAACCAGTGGCGTGGCCTGCAAATCCCCGTACTTGCCGTTGAAATGGTCACCCGCGGTCGCGTCGCAGACGAATGTGCCATCCACGGTGGCAGGAGTGGTGAAAACTTCGCCCGCCGGAAGATTCGACCAGTAGCGCGGGCTGATGAGCCCGCTCGTTTTCACCCAATCGAGCCCGCGATCGAAGTGTGCTGCAATCTCGGTCCCTGCTTCCGTCTTTACCGTCAGCGTTTCGGCGCGCAGCATCCGTTCGCGCAGCTTGTCGCTGAGGCGGTCCACCAGCCGGTAATCCGCGCGCATTCCTTGCTGCATGATCTGCGGAGTCACTCCGACCATGTGGGCGTAGCGAATCTGGCGGCGCTCAACGACCCGGACGATGGCCATGCGCGCTCCAAGCTCGCCGGGCTGCGGAGTCATGCACATCACGCCGGCATCGGCAGTCTCCAGAGCTTGCAACACCGTCGGCGGCGCCACGCTCATCGGCCGCGGTCCAAAATCTTCCAGCAGCAATCCCGTGTAAAGCGCGTGACGATCCTCTAGCGCAGCCGCGATGCTCGCCGCTACCACGCGACTGGCTTCATCTGCAATCAGCGCAACGTGTTCACCTGGACGCACCGCAAGACACGTTTCCACGGCGTTGCGCGCGCCCGGCATCAACTCTTCTTGTGGAGCACCAAAGTCCATCCTAATAATCTTACTTGAATTGCCGGATTTTTCTAGCGCCGTCGTTCCGGCAGGCCTCTTTTTCTAACTGGCCTTTAGGCCGGTGCCCGCACTGCGAGGATGGACAAAGGTAGCGGAGCCCCTGCAAGGGCTGCGAGGCATGTTCCTCATCAATCTGCAGAAGAGGTTCGCGGGGTGACGCGAAACGCGGGGACCTGTCCGCCGCCGCTCGTCACATTGGCCAGGCCCGTGGCGCTCAGCCGCGTCAAGAAGCCGCACACTTTCCCGCGGAACAGGTACGGCGCAAAATCCACCAGCATGTCTCGGTAATGCACCTGGCCCACATCCGTGACGTACGGAAAAACTTCGCGGCGGATCGGTATGCGCTCCTGAACAATCCATACGCCATTTTGCGCCGTCAGGGCGCGCTCGATCGCTGCGTCCCACGCCGCCTCGTCGGTTTCCCATCCAAGAGTCACGCCTGAACCGCCGTACTCATCACTGGGCTTCAGGACCAGGTTCTCGCGCTCCCTGCGGATGAAGGCCAGCAATTCGACTGTCTGGCCGTAATGCGCCGTTTTCACGTCTCCCACGACACGCGTCCATGGAATATGGCGCCGGATCAGTTCACGCTCTCCGTGAGAGAACAGCGCGCCGTTCTGCTCATCCGTTAGCACCGCGAAGAACGCCTTCACGTGTGGAATCTTGCAGCGAAAATTATTCGCCACGCATACTACATTCGCCGCGTACGCATTGACGAGCGCCGCGCATTCCGTTGGTCTTGCCACGATGTCATTGATCAGCACGCGCCGGTACACCAGGTCGATCACCTTGTCCTGCGCCACCAGTTGTTTGCCGTCGAATTCCAGTTCCCGCGGATCGGCGACCAGCGTCGGAATTCCCATCCTCTCGAATTTCGCCTGGAGGATTTCGAATTCGCTCCACGTCGGCACACCTTCCCAATCCACAATGGCAATCTGCGGCGTCGTGGAAGAACCGCCCCAGTCCACATAACTCATCATCAGCGCATCGAGAAGCTTCGCGCTAAGGGGGTAGCTGTGAGCTTCGTATTTTCTGGCAAATTGCGCCATCACTGGAAGCTCGCGGAAAATCTCCGCAAGTGTTTCCGCATACCCCGCTCCTGCGGGTGATTCGCCGTTGTACTCCGCGAATTTCAAGGATTCCGGTAGTAAAAAGGCATCCAGCCGCGACGCCGTGCTCACCCGGCCATAGCCCGTGGGCAGCCGCGCGAGGCGTTCCTCCTCCTCGCGCAAATGCAATTGAGCAAACAAATGCTTGTCATCCAGCGCCGCGATCGCAACGCGTTCACCAAGATCCGCAATGGTCTCGGCGACGGTCCGAACGCGCGCGTCGTCTTCCGGTGATAAAAAGAAGGGACGCAGGAAAGGGCAGTGCACGCGGTCGCCAAACGTAAGTTTGGCTCGCCGCATTTTCTTGAACAAATCTTGCGGAAGCCCGGGCACCCGTATAAGGTGCGCCTTCAAAAGTTGGTTCCACTCCTCTGCGGGACTTGGAAGCATCACCGAAGGTGTAGGGGCGCTCGTCATCTCGCTACGACCCGTGCGCCGATCCAGCCGAAGGAGCCGCCGCTAACCGCTGCCCTGCCGCGGCGCTCTTTGGCGATCCCGTGAATCCCGCAGCAGCGCCGACGCCCAGCATCTCTTCCCACCTCGGCCACGGATTCGATGCTTTGCCGCTCAGCGCGCGGTCAATCACCAGTCGCGCCATCTTCTCCACTACATGCTCGAAATAAAACTCCGTAATCCGGTCGCGCTCAAAATCCGGCGCGGGATTTAGGAAGTCGATGGCGTAGGGCACGCCGTCTTTCACTGCGAATTCGATCGTGTTCATTTCATAGCCCAGCGCCTGATTGATCGTTTGCGCGTCCTTCACGACGCGCGCGCCCAGCTCCGCCGTCAAATATTCGTGATCCACCCGGTACTTCCGTTCCTTCGGATCGTAATGAACCGGCAGAATATCCATCTTTCCAAACGTGAAGCAGCGCACATACTGAGTGAAGTCGATGAATTCCTGAAGCGTCATGCAATACGGCGAAGTCTTGTCGTAGGCCGCTAGCAATTCTTCTTTATTATTCACCTTGTAGACATGTTTCCACCCGCCGCCGGAATATGGTTTGAGGATCGCGGGGCGCCCGACGTAATCAAGCAGCCCATCCCAGTCCACCGGGTACTCCAGGTTGTGCAGCGATTCGCCGGTGATATCCACGTCGCTTGGATAACCCTTCTGTGGAAGAAGGACTGTTTTCGGAATCGCCACTCCTAGTTTCGCCGCCACCGCATAATTGAAAAACTTGTCGTCGGCCGTCCACCAGAACGGATTGTTGATGACGTAGGTTCCCTGAAGAACCGCATGCTTCAAATAACCTCGGTAGTATTCGACTTCGTGCGAAATACGGTCGACGATCACGCTGTACTTCGCCGGCTCTCCCATGCGCGTGCCGCCGAGCTTCACAAACTCCGCCGCGACGCTATCCTTCTTGCCAAGCTCATTCACGCGCGCAATAAACGCCGGGGGAAAGCTGTATTCACGCCCGCAAAGAAGGCCAACTTTTTTCATCTTCGTGCTCCTGCTAAATGCCTGAGGAACTGCCCAGGCTGTTGCTAGTTGATCGCATGCGCCGAGGAAGTGCGCGGTTCGGTTACCCCCCCGCGCGTTTCTGCAACCAGATGGCGCACTACCGCCTTAAGGTCACCCGTCTCTTGGTACACCCGCAATTGCCGGTCCGCGCTGGTGCCCTCATTCATTATGGTGTGTACGTACTCAACCGCGCTGCGGCTGCCAAGGTCATCCACCACGTCATCCACGAATCCCAGCAACTCGGGAATCAACTGCCGCATGGGCACTTCCGTCTCTTTCCCAAAGTCGATCAACTTTCCTTCGATCCCATATCGAGCCGCGCGCCACTTGTTCTCTTCGATCAACGCGCGCCGGTAGAGCCGCCAACTCATGTTTCCCTCATAAAGGCGGTGCAGCTTGACGAGGATCGCCTGCGCCAGCGCCGCGATGGCCACGGCCTCCTCGACCCTTGTCGAGACGTCGAACATCCTGAATTCCAGCGTGCCAAACATGGGGTGCGGGCGCACATCCCACCAGATCTTCTTGCCGTTATCAATGCAATTCAACTTCATCAGGAGATTCACAAAATTCTCGTACTCACTCCACGATTCAAATTGCTCCGGAATGCCCGTCCGCGGAAACCGTCGGAAAACCGTTGTGCGAAACGATTTCAGCCCCGTGTTGCGGCCCATCCAGAACGGCGAGCTGGTCGAAAGCGCCAGCAGGTGCGGCAGGAAATAGCGCACTCCATTCATCAGGTCGATCGTGGTTTGTTTGTCCGGCATGGCCACGTGTACGTGCATGCCAAAAATGAGCAGCGACCTCGCCAGTTGTCCCATCTCCTCGACAATGTGCTGATAGCGCTCGCCGGGGGAAATGACCTGGTCAATCCAGCTGGAAAACGGATGCGTCCCCGCAGCGGCGACCTGAAGCCCTGCGCGTTCCGCGGCCGCCACGAGCTCGCCGCGCGTGCGGTGCATCTCGATGCGCAGCTCGCTGACGTTTTCGCAGATTCGCGACCCCGTTTCGACGATGGACTGGTGCAGCTCGTGTTTGACCTGCTCCGCGATGTCCGGGGACGCCTCGGAAACCAGCTGGCTAACATGCGAGCGCAGCTCGCACGTTGCTGGATCTATGATTTGAAACTCTTCTTCGACACCGATGGTAAAGCGGTGAGCCATTGGGTGGCCCTCCGGGTTGCGCTAGATAGGTTCGGGGACTTCGAGCCTCGTATCATACCCTGCGAACGGGCCAAATTGCACCTGCATCGATGGCCCTGGGAGCGCCATCTCCGCTCCATCTCCCGGGTTCAGCGGGACGAATCTCCCGATTGCCGTGCGCTGCTTGCGGCCCGGTCAATTTGGCACTGGACGGTGAGACATTTGGCTTGCCAGACTCTTTCGCATGCAAATCAAGCCCTTTCGAATCGAACAGTATTTCGGCAAATACGAATTCAACGCCAAATACTTGCTCTCCAGCTCCGATGCAGAATCCCGCACGATCCAGGAATTACTCGATCTCGAGCCCAGCTCCCACAAACGCCTGCTCGCACACTGGTGCGGTTACACGGAATCTCCGGGCGCTCCCGATCTGCGCGAAGCCATCGCCTCTATCTACAAACCGCTCAAACCGGACGACATTCTCGTCGTGGCCGCCGCCGAAGAAGGTATCTTCGTGCTCTATCACGCACTTGCGGGGCCGGCCGATCACATCATCGTCGAAACGCCCTGCTACGAGAGCGGCCTCGAAGTCGCCCGCAGCACCGGCGCGCAAATCAGCGAATGGCCCCGCTCGTTCGAAAACGGCTGGGCGCATGACCTTGCCGCTCTCGAAAAATTGCTCCGGCCCAACACCAAAATCATCTACATCAACACGCCGCACAACCCCACCGGGCTTCTTATGCCTGCCCACGTATTCAAGCAAGTGCTCGAATTAGCCGCCAGCCGCGGCATCATTGTGTTTTCCGATGAAGTCTACCGCGAGCTCGAACACGATCCCGCCACGCGCCTGCCGGCCGCGTGCGAAATTTACGAACAGGCTGTAAGCCTGGGTTCCATGAGTAAGACCTACGGCTTGCCCGGCTTGCGCCTCGGATGGCTCGCCAGCCGCGATCGGGAGATTCTTCGGCGCTGCCTGGAATTCAGGTACTACACCACCATCTGTAACAGCGCCCCCAGCGAATTTCTCACCGCGCTGGCCCTGCGCCATCGCCAAGTCCTCGCCCAGCGCAACCTGGAAATCGTCCGGCGCAACTTGCCGCTTCTCGACGCCTTCTTTCGCCAGCGGCCCAATCTTTTCGAATGGGTGAAACCCAATGCAAGCACCATCGGCTTCGTGCGTTTCAAGCCTCAGCGCGACGTCTTCTCTTTTTGCGAGGAAGTTGTCCGGGATTCCGGCGTCTTACTCCTGCCCGGCGCAGTCTACGACCAGCCGCGCCACATCCGCGTCGGGTATGGTAGAAAAAACATGCCCGAAGCCCTGGCGCACTTCGACGCTTATTTAGACGCTCATTCCTGAAGGTTTTCAAAATCAAATGGAGGGATGGAATAGGTAGGACAGACATTCCTGTCTGTCCCTCCGTAACTCTGCTCGCGTCGGGCCTTCTCTTTCCTTCGTTACTTCTTCACTTCTTTACTTCAACTCTTCTACGCCGCGCCCATCGCCCTTCGCTGCTGGAAACATTCTCGGCAGAAAACCGGCCGCCCCTGCGTTGGCCGGAAAGGAACCGTGGTCTCCTTCCCGCACTGCGAACAGTTTGTCTTTGTTTCCGAGCGCATTGGGGAAGCGTGCCCGCCCCCGCCTCCGCCCTCGGCCCGTTTCGCTTTGCAGGCCTTGCAGCGCTTGGGTTCGTTCTTGAACCCCTTGTCGGCGAAAAACATTTGTTCCCCGCCGGTAAATACAAATTCAGCACCGCATTCCGCACACTTCAACACCTTGTCGTGGTATTCCATGAGCCGCTCTCCCCTGGTCCCGGGTCGGGCAGGAGATTGGGCGCACTTTGTACCTCAGAGCCGGATTGCTTGAGGAAACCTGTATCCGGGGACGCCGGGCGCGGATCCCTTGGGCCTGCGGGCACGAAGCTGAAACACGAACCCAAACTTCTCTGCCTTATAGGGGCCTGATTCTCGGAAGTGCGGCGCCGAGCTGCGTGGAAAACGGAGTGGCGGCCCCGACCTGGCCGGGGCCGCCCTTCTAAACTTAATCCGCTTCCCGCCGCTGCTTCTTGCGCAGTCGCTTCCGCGAAAGCGCTTCCTTCGCCCGGCGCTTCTCGCCGGGTTTCATGTAGAAACTATGCTTCTTGATTTCCTTGATTATGTCTTCCTGTTGCACCTTGCGCTTGAAACGTCGCAGGGCATTTTCCAGGGATTCACTCTCTTGGATAATGACTTCAGCCACTTTATGAATTCACCCCCAATCCGGTTCGGATTGGTTTCTTGCGGCGCCTCTCGCCGGCCAAGCTACAGCCGGCTGTGCACGTCTTCGGGCACCGCCCCTGTTCATAATTATCGCACGTATTGTCCGATTCGCGGACGCACCTAGAATGGTAGCTGGCCTCTTCTAATCAATTCCGGCCATGCAAGTCAAGGAATCTTTGCGTGTGCCCGCATTTTTCGCAGTACTGAACCCACCCCATAGCGAGAAAGGTATGTCATAATCATAGAGTAAACTATGGTTGTTTCCCCTCAACCGCGGCGGTCAGCCCTCCGCGTTGTCTCGCGCCTCGCTTACTGCTATCCCGCTTGTGCTCTTCCCGGCCGTTACGTAGAATGAGCCGCTTCTCAAGACGCTTTCATTGGGGGTCCACCCATGTCGGCGATGCGTGACGCTATTGGAGTTCTCCTCGCAGGTGGCCAGGGCGAACGCCTTTGGCCCCTCACCCGCGATCGCGCCAAGCCCGCCGTTCCCTTTGGCGCTCTCTACCGCATCATTGACATCACTCTCTCCAATTGCATCAACTCCGATCTCCGCCGCATCTTTGTCCTCACGCAGTACAAAGCGCTCAGCTTGAACCGCCACGTTCGTGCAGGCTGGTCTCCCCTCGCCGGCCTCGGCGACTACATCGAAGTCCTCACCCCGCAAATGCGTGTTTCGAAGGAGTGGTACCAGGGCACTGCCGACGCTGTCTACCAGAACATTTATTCCATCGGCAGCGAGCGGTCCAAATACGTATTCATCCTCTCCGGCGATCACATCTACAAAATGAACTACGCCAAAATGCTCCAGCAGCACGTGGATTCCGCCGCGGAAGTTTCCGTCGCCACCATCCAGATTCCCGCTACACAAGCGGCCCGCCAATTCGGCGTGATCGAGGTAAACAAAGACTGGCGCATCATCGGTTTCGAGGAAAAGCCCGCCGAACCCAAGCACTCCCCGCACCAACCGGGTCATTGCAACGCCTCCATGGGAATCTACATCTTCAACACCCAGCTGATGATTCCCATCCTTCTCGCCGATTCCGAGGATCCCAAGTCCAGCCACGATTTCGGCAAGGACATCCTGCCGCGCATCATTTCGAAGCATCGCGTCTTCGCCTACAATTTCGTGGATGAAAATCAGAAGGACGCGCTCTACTGGCGCGACGTCGGCACGCTCGACGCCTATTACGAAGCCAACATGGATCTCGTCAGCGTTTCGCCAGTCTTCAATCTGTACGACAACAATTGGCCGCTGCGCACTTGGCAGCACCAGTATCCGCCCGCGAAATTCGTCTTCGCCGACCCGGAGCGCATGGGCGTGGCGCTCGATTCCATCGTCGCCGGTGGCTCGGTCATCTCCGGCGGCCGCGTCCAGAAATCGGTGATCGGCAACAATGTCCGCGTCAACAGCTACTGCGAAGTCTCGGACTCCATCTTTTATAACCATGTGAACGTCGGCCGCCATTCCCGAATCCGCCGCGCCATCATTGATCGCCACGTCAGCCTTCCCGAGCGCACCGAAATCGGCTACGACCTCGAAGCCGACCGCCGCCGTTTCCACGTCACCGATTCCGGCATCGTCGTCGTCGTCCGCCAGGAATCCCTCATCGAAGAGCCCGAAACCGCGTAGCTCATTGCCTTGTCATCCCCAGTGCGAGTTCTCTTATCGCCTGCCAGACTGCCCCCCTTGTCTTGCCCTTCGCCAACCAGAGAGAGGTCTGCAGGTTGACAACGCATAGGTAGCCATCCATAATACCTTGATTTAAGGTACTTACTTTAGTT
>Ga0207119_1016_pt1 | contig 28181 bp, 17 predicted proteins | sample Alteio_BWMinHeat_43_FD_153505 | JGI IMG/M metagenome (GOLD analysis project Ga0207119, IMG submission 153505) | Enriched cells from forest soil in Barre Woods Harvard Forest LTER site, Petersham, Massachusetts, United States -... | ecosystem: Environmental > Terrestrial > Soil > Temperate forest >... | reverse complement strand
AAGAACCGTTACAAAATTTGGATTTAAAGGGGCGCTTATCAATGGCCATACGAATGGGAAATACCTTGACGATGAGTCGTTTTCACCAATATTCGAATGTGCTCAAGCAATGGATGTACCAATCTACATTCATCCAACCGATCCGCCAAAAGAGATCATGGACATCTATTATAAAGATTTCCCCGCCTTAATGCAAAGTTGGGGTTGGCAAGTGGAAACCGGAACACATCTTTTAAGGATTATGAGTGCCGGTGTTTTTGACAGGTATCCAAATTTGAAAATAATAATAGGACATATGGGTGAATTGATACCCTATAATTTACAGCGAATAAATAAAGCGCTTACCCTGGGAAACTGGCTTCTTGCAGGACAATCAGATTCATCTGGTTCACAAAACATAAGTGTAATGAAGAAAAGCGTTTATTATTATATGCGTCAAAATGTATTTATCACAACAAGTGGCGTTACAGATCAACTTGCACTTAATTGTGCTGTTGCCGAACTAGGTATTGACAATATTATGTTTTCAGTTGATGACCCATTTGGAGATAACTTCGAGGCTGTTGAGTTTCTTAACAAAACTCAATTATCTACTGATGAAAAGGAAAAGTTGGCGTACAGGAATGCAGAAAAGATACTAAAACTTTCACCAGAAACTAATTCAACGAATAAGTCAAAACTATCCTTTATCACCCATTTAAATTCATCCATTTTCACTTTCAAGGCAAAGGCCAAGTCGAAAATTGGAAGATTGTTATTGTCCTTTCTCGTGAAATAAAATTCAAAATAAAATATTAATTCAAACAGCAAAAAACTTTGATCAAAAACAAACCGAATGTTCGGTTTAACATTTTGTAAACCCTTTAATACTATAACAATGAAAAACAACAAAGTCTTTATCCTGGTCGGAATTATCCTGGCCATTTTCCTGGCGACACTAGATCAGATGATTGTATCTACTGCCATGCCTCAGATAGTAAGAGATCTAAATGGGATCGAAAACCTAAGCTGGGTATTTACTGCCTATATGCTTACCAGCACTATAACTATGGCCATATATGGCAAACTGGCGGACCTGCTTGGTCGAAAACAATTGTATGTAGTTGGTATCATCATTTTCCTTGTGGGCTCCGCATTATCAGGTTTATCACAAAATATGGTTCAGCTTATTTTCTTTCGTGCCCTTCAAGGGATCGGCGGGGGAGCTATTATGATCATATCCTTTGCTATGATTGGAGATGTTTTTCCACCGGCGGTACAAGCTAAATACCAGGGAATGATTGGTGGCGTTGCTGCCTTATCAAGCATTATTGGCCCTCTTCTCGGTGGGTGGATAACTGATAATTTCTCCTGGAGATGGACTTTCTATATCAATGTGCCTGTAGGAATAATAGCATTGATAATTATCATTGGTTCCCTTCCTTATATCAGGCATAAGGTAAAGGCAAGTACATTAGATTTTGCCGGGTCTATTGCGATGACAACCACACTTATTCCCTTTCTTTTAGCTCTTGTTTGGGGCGGAAATATGTATGCGTGGAATTCATGGCAAATAATATCCCTGTTCGCAATCGCGATTGCTTCTCTAGGCGCTTTTATCTATGCAGAAAGCAAAGCGAAAAATGCTATTCTCTCCCTGGACCTTTTCCGGAATAAAACATTTGTCGTATCTGCTTCAAGTTCCTTTATAACAACGATGGGTATGTTCGGCATCATTCTTTTTATCCCTCTTTTTGCACAAGGTATCATCGGTATAACAGCCACGCATTCAGGCCTCATACTTACGCCAATGATGGTATCATTAATAATAGCCGCCGTAATCAGTGGACAGATTGTATCCCGGACCGGAAAATATAAAATCGTAGCTTTGGCAGGTATGGCTTTAGCAGCATTTGGTATGTACTTGTTTTCACTTATTGATATTACTACAACAAACAATATCTTAGTAATGAACATGGCAGTATTAGGACTTGGTCTCGGCACCACAATACCTATTTTTCAATTGGTTGCACTCAATTCATTTCCTGTAACCAGGGTAGGTGAAGTGACTGCAGGGTCACAGCTTTTTAAGAACCTTGGAGGTACCGTAGGCCTAGCCTTATTAGGTGGATTTATGAATACACAATTGGCCACAAAAATGGCACCGGCGGTCAATGATCCCTTTGTTGCAATCCTGAAAAAAATGAATCCGACACATAGTTTTGAAATGGATTCAAAAACCGTACAAACTTTGCTTAACCCGCAGGCTCAGGCCAAAATGAAAACCATGATAAGTGCGGCGCCCAGTTCAATGCAAGCATCAATTGCGCAAAGCTTTACGCACTTTTTGGAAACAGTAAAAATTGCATTTAGCGGCGCGCTCGATAACTTATTTTTGGTAAGTACTATTATCCTGGCAATAGGGTTTGTGGTAGTCTTATTTTTACCAGAGAAACCTTTAAGAAAAACAAATAAAGTGGAGGGTGAAGAAGTGGCAAGTACTGCAGATATTTTGGAGGAAGTTGCAATTATGTAAAATCAAACTTTATTAGTTTAATAAAACAAACAAGGCGATGAAAAGGCCTTGTTTGTCTATTTTATACTTAAACACAAACGAGAGCTAGTTATTTTCAATATTGATGATACAGAGAGGAGCCGAGTCACTATGTATGCCATCGCTAAGTTTAGCTACATATCAACAACAAATGCCTAATTTTGTTACCTTTACAGAGTTCTGTAACTATACCCCAAATGCAAATAAATGCTTACTTACCAACAGATAAATTAAAACCGTTTATACTTACTTTCATCATTGTAGAAAGTGAAGACGAATTAGCAAACAGAGTATTGCCAGATACATCTCTTGTTTTGGCTTTCAAGTATAAAGGGCATTTGAATTCAGAGATTGACAATTACAAATCCGACTTACCATTCGCTTCAGTTTCAGGTTTGAGAATGTCACCAAGACTCTTCAATTATTCCAAAAACACGGGAAACATCCTGGTACTATTCAAAGAAACGGGAGCATCTGCATTTTTTAAAACCCCACTGCATCACCTTTACGATAATTGCGTATCACTTGATAATTTTATCGGCCAACAAAGACTATCAATAATCGAAGAACAACTAACAGACGCAAAAAACAATACCCAAAGAATAAATGTAATTGAAAAGTTTTTATTGACTGAATTATTCAATCAAAAACAAGACAATTTAGTATTAGCTGCCCTGCAAAAAATTCATACTACAAAAGGCCTGATTAAAATAAAAGATTTAGCTAATAGCCTCTACATAAGTCAGGATGCATTTGAAAAGAGGTTTAGAAGTATCGTTGGCACATCACCGAAGCAATTCTCATCGCTCATTCGCTTAAAATCAATTACAGCGGGTCTATACCATAATCAAAACCTGGCCGAACTGGCATTTAACACCGGTTATTTTGATCAATCTCATTTCAATAAAGACTTTAAGTTATTTACAGGACAAACGCCAACAGACTTTTTCAAACATTCTTCCTTTTTGCAAATCAATGATTTTTTACAATAGTTTGATTTTTGTTGAATAGAACTTTGCACATACTAATATTCAACAAATGAAAAGTAAACTATTTAACAACTTATTGCTGATATCTCTTTTTGGAATTGCCCTTAATTTTTTTGGGATTCTATATGAAGGCCTTGTCTATGGACCGAAATTATTGGATGTATCTATGACAAGAATGCTCTTTTGGAAAAGCTTCACAACCGTTATAAGCCCAATTATCTATTATATACCAATGGTGTATATTGCGACTATCCTGATTATAATATTGTATTTCAATACATCAAAAGAAAAAATAGTACTTAAAAGCAGATTAAAATGGGGTACTATTTTACAAATAATTTCCTTAGCTCTAACCATTTATATCCTAACTCAAATCAATATTAAATTGCGGTTCAGTAACCTCGAAAAATATGCGGCTACTATTCCAGGCCAGGTAATCCTTTTTAATATTTTAAGTATTTGTCGGATTCTAATAACCGCAACAGCCTTGGCTTCTGTATTCAAGGCTTATATACTCACTCAAAAAGAACATGGATAACAAAACCAAATAAATCTATTAGCTATTCTCATTTGTATTAGTTGTTTTCAACTTATACCTGCATAAATTTGCAAATCAAAATATTGCTACATGCATAAAATTATCGTCTTTGGAGCCACGGGTGGCACGGGCAAACTTGTTGTTGAAAAAGCTTTAGAAGCAGGTCATCATGTTACAGTCTTGGTGAGAAACCCCGATGCATTTACCATCCAACACCAGCAATTGGAAATAATTAACGGTGATGTTTTTCATCCACTTACTTTTGAAAACGCTATGAAGGGAATAGATGCTGTCGTGTCTTGTTTGGGGATCCAAAAAAGAGAACCCACTACTGTTTATTCTGAAGGCGTAAGCAATATTGTTTCGGCCATGCAGAAGTTTGGTGTTAAACGCATTATCTGCTTATCAGCTGCTGCCGTTGTGGTACCACCGAAAGGTACTTTCATGACAAAATTTATAGCTAAAAATATCCTCCAACGCATTTTCAAATATTCCTTTGCTGACATGCTTCTTATGGAAAAAATGCTCCCAAATACTAATTTGAATTGGACCATTATTCGACCTCCCAGGCTCTTGAATACAACACCCAAAGGCAAATATAGGGTATCAATCAACGAACCTATCCATAACCCTAATCAAATTACCCGAGGTGACCTCGCGGAATATATTGTGAGTCACTTAGATGATGATAAGACATTTAGGGGGCTGGTTGAGGTTTCGGAGTGAGGGGTTGTAAACAGAAATGCTGACAATATTTATCTCAAAGAAAATAAAGCAGAAATATTTTATTCAAGTGATTGAAAATTAAATTCCTAATCCCTACCATATTCTCTTAACATTATAATTATCAAATTCTTTATCAGAAGAAATAATAGAAATATTTTCTGAAATAGCTTGAGAAATAATAATCCTGTCAAATGGATCGCTATGATGAAATGGCAAATTTGAAACTTCAAAAATATGAGCTACTTCTATACCAAGTATATCAATATTGTTGGATAATGTTTCTTCAACCATTTGTGGCAGGTCAAAAGGTAATTTAAGTTTGCCAAGGCTAGACTTTATAGCAATCTCCCAAAATGAAGCTACACTAACAGCAAGATTATTTTCAGGATTTTGAATAATATTAACAATAGGTAAAGGTATTTTTTTCGCCTCGCTATAGAACCAAATTAATATCTGTGTATCAATAAGGTATTTCAAGGCATATACTCTTTAAAATCACTCAAAGGAGCATTAAAATCCTCGGCCATCCATATTTGCCCTTCATATTTACCTAATTGCCTGACAGTTTTTGATTTGCCTTTGCCGCTAAGTGTTCTCTTTAAAGCTGCAATCAACCTTTCCTTCTCTTTTGAAGGCAATTGTTTAGCAATACTAAATACATTTTCAAAACTAAGGTTCATTTTTAACTCCATCTTGTTCTTAAACTAATACCTACACAAAAATAAGCTAAATAGTTCTAAAGTCATCAATCCCATTCACCCCCCAAACACATACTTCCCCTTCCCATCAACGTTCACACTTTCTAATTTTTTGTATTTCTCGAAATAGCTGTAACCCGGTTCCAGGTTCTTCCAAAAATTGACCAAAGGCTGGTTGTTAGAATATTTATCCTCAACCCATTTCATATTTTCATCATTCATTTTAAAAGGGAAAATATGAACTTCTATATCTCTCTGTCCGGTTGCTTTAGCCTGTACGCCAAGCCAATATAGTTCTTTTATACCATCATCTTGTATGGGCATGCAGCCAATGCTTACGCAATTGCCATGAATAAAAATATCGCCTCCCGGGTGCTTCTTGTCAAGCGTTTTTATTTTGTCAGAGGCATTGGGATAGCTTACCCCAAGTGATAAATAAAATCGACTATCGGGATTAAAATTCTTTATATCATAAAATCCCTCCGGAGTTTGTCCATCACCTTCCCTCCTTTTGGGGCCAAGACTACCGGAAACGGTGCATATATTGTATTTTTTAAGCAGTTTATATGGCTTATTGTCAGTGCTCTTAACCCATACTTCCATTTCTGCTTCTTTTTTAAAAACCCTGATAAATATATTCTTTACCGGATAGCTAATTCCCTTTTCTGCACACTGTTTTTTAAGGTATTCGTCTTTTTCATTTTTGGCAGTAGCAACCCTGGGATTTTTTAGCTGAAGCTCTGAAAATGAAGATCCCGGTTTCTTTAATGACGTAAACACTCCAAGACAAGCAATTATGAAAAAATAGATGGTCTTTTTTGACATACAGAAATGATTTTTTCGATAACGTTGATTAGAAATATTTTAGTATGTGTATTTGAAAAACTAAAATGAGTCAGGTTTCAACATAGTTTGCATAAAAGAGGGGATACGCGTTTTGGTATCTTTTACTAAATAAATTATATATTTATTTGTATATTAATATATTACAAAATAAAATTGACGCAAAATATAAAAAATTTGTAACCCCCTGTAACCCCAAATATAAGTGTGAACAATGAGAGCAGAGAGCGAAAAATCACGCCGTTTTATCTTTATTTGCCCTTGCCCTCCTGTCAACTGTCCACTGACCACTAACCACTAAAATTATAAATCTTACCTTTGTGCAAATTATTTACTACAGACTTTGTTAAGTAACAAAGGGAAAGATTTGAGATTCGCCAAATGGACATGTGTTTTGTTGGGATTGTGTTTACTAAGCATGACAGGATTCTGTGCGCCTGATCCTGGCCACAAGCCAGTTCTCAATAAATACCAGATATATAATAATTCGCGCTGGGTTGATTCGGTGATGAAACGGATGACCCTTGAGGATAAAATTGGTCAGTTGTTTATGGTGGCTGCTTTTACCAGTAAAGACAAACTTGATTATAAACAGCTCAAATCACTAGTACAAAAATACCATATAGGAGGGCTTATATTCTTTAAGGGAAACCCTTGCCGGGAAGCTGAAGTAACGAACTCCCTTCAGGCTGTGGCTGATATACCCCTATGGGTAGGTATGGATGCAGAATGGGGACTGGCAATGAGGCTTGACAGTACAATTAACTTTGGCTACCAGATGCCATTAGGAGCCATCCAGGATGATTCCATTGTTTATAAAATGGGGCACGATATAGCGCTTGAATGCAAAAGACTTGGCATCAATGTCAATTTTGCACCGGTAGTAGATGTTAACAATAATCCCCTCAACCCGGTGATAAATATGAGAAGCTTTGGGGAGAATAAATTAGATGTATCCCACAAGTCTGAAATGTATATGGAAGCGCTTCAGGATGAACACGTTCTTGCGGTTGCCAAACATTTTCCGGGACATGGCAATGTAGATGTTGATTCGCATCTTGATCTGCCTGTACTAAATCAAAGCAAACAGGAACTTGACACCCTGGAGTTATACCCATTCCGATATTTATTTGCCCGTGGCGTGGGTGGTGTAATGACGGCGCACCTGCACATCCCGGCTTATGATACCACCGAGCATATTGGAGCGTCTTTATCCCCCAATGTAACAACAGGACTACTGAGACGAACTATGAAATTCCAAGGACTTGCTTTTTCAGATGCACTTAACATGAAGGGCGTTAGTAAGTATTATGAACCGGGCCAGCTTGAAGTAAAAGCGCTGATGGCCGGCAACGATATCTTACTTTATTCTGAAGATGTACCAAGGGCAATTGAGGCCATAAAAACTGCTATTGACAGCGGATGTATTGATACTTCTTTCCTGGATGAAAAGGTGAGAAAAATACTGGAAGCAAAGCAATGGGCCGGGCTTGATACTTGCCATTATATTGATGTAAATAATGTAACGTTTGACCTGAATGCCTCATCAGATCAAATCCTGAAACAACATATTGCAGAACAGTCTATTACAGTCGTAAAAAATGATTTTAATTATGTTCCGTTAAAAAATCTGGCCAACAAAAGAATTGCATCAGTTGCCATCGGGACACGCGCTGAACCTCCTTTCCAAACTATGATGCGTAACTATTGTCACGCTACTTATTTTAATTCTTCGTTCTGGAGTAAAGATACTGATTGGCAAAAACTGGTTGATACGTTAAAAACTTTTGACCTGGTCATTATCAGTCTTCATAACCTTAGCAATAAGCACACAGATACCTATGGACTAAGTAAAAAGGCTATCAGCTTCATCAATGATTTGAATAGCACTAAACCTGTGATCCTCGTAAGTATGGGCAGTCCATATTCACTGAATAGATTTCCAAAATTCAGTACCATAATTGATGCCTACCAGGATGATATCGCTTTTCAAACTGCAGCAGCAGAAGCATTATTTGGGGCAATTGGAGCAAAAGGAAAACTACCCGTATCCGCTTGTGATGAATATCATGTATGTATGGGGGGTGATGTTAAAAGTCTTGGAAAATTGAGATACACGCTACCGGAAGAAGCAGGTATGGCTTCTATAAAACTTAATGAAATTGATGGCGTTGTGAATGACGCTATAAAAGATGGCGCCATGCCCGGCTGCCAGGTATTAGTGGCTAAAGATGGAAAAGTTGTTTACGACAAAAGCTTTGGAACACAAAAATATAATGATCATGATGCCATTGTAAATTATGACCTTTATGACCTGGCTTCTGTTACCAAAGTTGGCGCTACAACCCTCGCAGCCATGAAGCTATATGAACTTGGTAAAATTGATATTTTCGCTCCGTTAAGTCGCTATCTGCCAGAACTTGTAGGGACCAACAAAGCCGATCTTCAGATTAAAGAAGTAATGACACACCAGGCTGGTTTGGAGCCCTGGATACCATTTTATAAGAAAACACTTCTCCAGGATGGAAATCTTGACAGCTTCTATTGTGATGAACAAAATGAATTATTTAGCATCAGGGTTGCCGATAGGATATACCTGAACAAAGATTATAAAGACACTATTTATAATATCATAAAACGTTCACCCATACTTACCCGAGGAAAGTATGTTTACAGCGATCTGGGTTTTATACTGATGCAGCATGTAATTGAAAAAATTACGGGTACTACATTGGATAAGTTTGTCGATAGCATTTATTATAAGCCACTTGGGCTGGCAACCATGACTTTTAAGCCTAGAGACAAATATCAGCTCGTGGATATAATACCAACAGAACAAGATACTTACTTCAGGCAACAATTGGTTCATGGAGATGTACATGACCCTGCTGCAGCTATGCTTGGTGGGGTAAGTGGAAATGCCGGACTATTTTCTAATGCAAATGACCTTGCTATTTTATTGCAGATGCTCCTTAATGGTGGCAGCTATGGTGGTAAAACATATCTTACCCCTACTACTGTTAAACTCTTTACGAGCAAGCAATATGAAACCAGCCGGAAAGGATTAGGATGGGATAAACCTGAAAAGGCAGGCCACAGTTCTCCCGCATCTCAATACGCATCTGATGATGCCTATGGGCACACAGGCTTTACAGGGACTTGTGTTTGGGCTGATCCGCAGTATAATCTCATTTATATATTTTTATCCAACAGGGTCTATCCTACAGCGGCTAATGTGAAGCTCGCCAAAATGAATATCAGGACAGATATTCACGATATCATCTACAAGTCTTTTCTTAATAAATATTGTGACATAAAGGAATAGCTGTTTTCGGCACGGATTTGGATATATTTGGCGTGCAATTCAGAATTTTAGGTTTTGCAATTTTAAATGCGGAGACTGATTCAAAAACAATATATTTTTGGAGTCCTCGGGATATTATGTATTTTAATATCCTTACTGGCAGATAACTGGCTACGTCCTGCATTATATAAATCATACACCAGTGAAAGCTCAGAACTTGTTCAACATGCAGTAATTGCAAAAGAAAAAGAAGCTGATAGCTTCCTGATTAAGGCTTCTAAAATAACACCTGCTAAACTTCCTAATGCCTTTGAGAAGCTTTATGATGAGAGTAAGCAGCACCACATTCTATTTTATATTACCAGAATAGACGGCACAATTATTTATTATTCAAATAATTCTGTATTCCCCGCCAGGATATTGATCTCACCCCTTGATAGTGAATTACAGCACTTGCCGAATGGATATTATCTTCAAAAAAATATCGCTGCCAACGGACTTATCTATGTTGAACTTATCCCAGTTAAATATGAATACGCTTTTGAAAATCAATATCTTAAAAATTACATTCCATTTCTTAAAGATAATAATGATTTTACAATATTAAAAAGTGCCGGTTCAGGATTCCCTATTTACAATTCGTCTCACCATTATCTTTTTAGCCTTTTGCCGAATAAAACTGTAGAACCGTTTAATTGGATTATTTATCTGTTTGTGCTCGGTTTTATCTTGTTGCTAATATCTGTAGATCAGATAATTAGCTCCTTTCTTTCAAAGCGACGCATTCTATTGGGTTTTATTGTATTTGCTGTTTTTAATGCTTTATTTGTATTCTTTTGGAAAATAACAAGATGGCCTTCAGACTTATACAGGTGGCCTATATTCAGTTCGCATTATTACGGCAGCTCTTCACTCTTTTCTTCTTTAGGTGATATTCTGTTTTTCAGTGCGTTCCTTTTTTATGCATTCAGATTCATTTCCAAAATACGTATCAAGCTCAGGATAAATCCGATATTAGTAATTGTTGGGTTAGGGCTATTGTTAGTAGGCTCATTCTTTTTTAGTGCGGAAATCGGAAACCTGATTAACAGCCTCGTGCTTGACTCTATAATCCCGTTCGATCTGGGAAATATATTCAGCATCAATTTCTATAGCGTAGTTGGTATCATCATCATATTCATATTTATCGGATGCTATTTCATTTATCTTAATCTCTTTATAAAAGCTATCCGAAAGCATTTTAGAAGCTCTTCCAATTTTTTTCTTGCTTTGAGCATAAGCATGTTTATTACTGCTAACCTTTTGTCTTTAACTCCTGTTTCATTTTACATCGCATTTCTATTCAATGCCATATGCGTGGTGCTAGGGTATTATAGACCAAAGATATTTGGCAAAAATTGGATTGTATATGTAATGACTTCTATGGCTGTATCGAGTCTCTTTATCAGTGTAGTTTTAAGTAAATATAATGAACAGAAACAAGATGAAGAACAAGAATCTACGGCAAGGAAAGTAATATCAGAAAGAGATCCTGTAGCAGGATATCTGTTTGCAAATATTTATAATGAAATTCAAAAAGATGAATACATAAAAAATTTCTTTAAGTCTCCATTGGTCTCCGAAGCCATTTTATCCAGCCGCATCCAACAAGTCTATCTTTCAGGCTATTTTGGGAAGTATGATATTGATGTTAGTACTTTTACAACAGACGGTAATCCATATAAAAATCTTTTGGATAAACCATTGGCATTCTATACCAATATCCTGGAAAAAGAAGGAGAGCCTGAGTCTTCAAATAATCTTTATTATCTTCATACCCACACGGGTTTATCCAGCTATATATCCAAAATTCAAATATCTTCCAATGGCGTTTTTCTCGGCACTATTCTCATTCAAATGCAACAAAAGCCTTTTTATGAAGAAAGTGTATATCCTGAACTGCTTGTCTCTGAAAATCTTGGGAAGTTCCGGGAACTGGATAATTATTCTTACGCGGTTTATAGTAATGGTATATTACTAAATCAAAAAGGTGAATACCCTTATCCCGGAGTTCAGAATTTCAGAATTAAGCTGGACAGCAGTAATTCTGCGGAATTCAATGAGGGCGGTTATACCCACCTGGTTCACCAGCCTCATGCCAATCTGCTTGTGATTGTAAGTACCGAGTCCCCAGGGTTGTTGTATTATGTTTCTTCCTTTGCGTTTGTCTTCTTGTTTATGTCCATTGGATATATCTTAATTATTTTTATTCCCTATTTGCTCCGTTTGTTAAGAATCGTAATTATTAGAAATGGCTATTCATTCAGAAATGGAATTGGCTTCAGCAGGTTATCTTTCAGAAATAAGATCCTAATAACTGTAATATCGGGGATGACTATTTCAATGCTGCTTATAGGTTTTGTAACAGTTAGTTATATAAGTTATCAATACAATAAGGATGAGCTTGACAGGCTTCGCAAAAAAACCAGGCTGATAACGACCAGGTTAAGCAGTGATTTTCAACAAAACGAACGTAAGTTAGCTTTTGTTGGACCGGATATCCGTTCCATTGTAAAATCACTATCTGATATATACCAGGCTGATATCAATGTCTTTGATGTAAAGGGAAATCTGATAAGTTCTACGGAAAGCGCGATCTATGATAAGCTTATTATTGCTCCTAAAATGGATGCACTTGCCAATATTAAATTTAATACTGACCTTGTTTCCCAGGTGATCCAGGAAGAACGAATAGGTCAATTAAAATTTACATCTTGTTACATGCCCATACGTAATGTGGAAGGCCAGGTTATTGGATACTTGAACCTACCCTATTTTTCTAAAGAACAAGAGCTTAAAAACCGGATATCTTCATTTCTGGAAGCGCTGGTAAACCTTTATTTATTATTGTTTCTCATTCTTGTGATCCTTGGAATTTTTATAACAAGAGTACTTACTGCGCCACTTGATATTATTCGAAATCACCTAAGGAGTACAAATCTCACTGGTACCAATGAATTTATAACATGGAATACAAATGATGAAATTGGCAAACTTGTAAAAGAATACAACTCAATGATCCTTGCTTTAAAAGAAAGTGCAGAACGCCTGGCTCAATCTGAACGGGAGGGAGCATTGAAAGAACTTGCCCAACATGTGGCCCATGAAATAAAGAATCCTCTTACACCAATGAAACTCGGCATTCAGCAGTTGCAAAATGCTTATTATAATAAAGATAATAATTATGATGCCTTGTTTAAGAAAGTTACAGAAATGATAATCAGGCAAATTGATACTTTGTCAGCCATCGCTACCGACTTTAATGATTCTGCAAAAATTGGAACGCCAGAACCTGTTAATATCAATGCTCTTTTGCATCAAATCACTGATTTGTTCAGTCATAATTTAGTTGCCCAGGTAAGTCTAGATATAGATGCTCCGGTACAAACAAAAGTATTTGCAGACCATAATAAATTGACAAGGGTATTTACCAACCTGGTGAATAATGCAGTACAATCTATCCCTGAAAACAAGCAGGGATTAGTTACCATTCGAAACAATGTGATAGAAGATAAAGTTATAATCACGGTCGAAGATAATGGCTCGGGAATCCCGGAACCCGTTCGCAAGAAGATATTTATTCCAAATTTCAGTACAAAATCTGCAGGCACCGGTCTTGGCCTTGCCATCTCTAAAGCAATCATAGAACAAGCCGGAGGAACTATAACTTTTACGAGTGTAGTTGATAAGGGGTCAGTGTTTAGGGTGGAGTTGCCTTTGTATGAAAATTATTAATGGTAAGATAACACTTTTCAATTGTTAACTTATCAAGAAGGGTTGTTAACTTAATTCGCACACAAATAAACCCTAATTTTGCACCGCTTATTTAAGAATATTTAAAATATATGGCTGACACAAACGTATTAATATTAGGAGGCTGCGGACAAGTAGGCTCTGAACTCTCAACTGCTTTGAAAGAGGTATATGGCACTGATAACGTAGTAGTAAGCGACATAAGACCCGCTACTGAAGTCCAAATTGACGGCCCCTATGAAGTGATCAATGTGATGGACCACACGGCATTATATGATGTAGTGAAAAAATATAAAATCACAGAAATCTACCATTTGGCTGCCATGCTTTCTGCTACTGCCGAGAAGCACCCTATGCTGGGCTGGCACTTGAATATGGAAAGTTTGCTGCATGTATTAAATATTGCAAAAGAAAATAATATTCCTAAGGTGTACTGGCCAAGTTCTATCGCGGTTTTTGGCCCAACTACACCTAAAAGAAATACACCCCAGGACACGGTGATGGATCCCAATACAGTATATGGCATAAGCAAACTGGCAGGAGAACGCTGGTGCGAATACTACTTTGAAAAACATGGCGTAGATGTAAGAAGCCTTCGCTATCCGGGCCTTATCAGTTACAAAACCGAACCAGGCGGCGGGACAACTGACTATGCCATTCAAATTTTTTATGATGCGTTAAAACACGGTACGTATGAATGTTTTCTAAAAGAAGATACCATGCTGCCGATGCTATATATGCCCGATGCTGTAAAAGCAACTTTGGAATTAATGGAAGCTCCCGCTGAAGAAATAAAAATCAGGTCAAGTTATAACCTGGCTGGTTTTAGTTTCACACCGGCTGAGCTTGCAAAAGAAATTAAAAAACATATTCCGGAATTTACCATTACTTATAAACCTGATTTCAGACAACCCATAGCCGATAGCTGGCCAGGAAGTATTGAAGACCGACAAGCCAAAGAAGATTGGCATTGGAAACCGGATTTTAGTTTTGAAGCGATGGTAAAAGATATGCTGGAAAATATCAAGCAAAAAATATGAAAATAGGAATCGTATGCTATCCGACTTATGGAGGTAGTGGTGTTTTAGCAACAGAGCTTGGAAAAGCTCTCGCACAAAAAAACTATGAAGTACATTTCATAAGCACTAGCATGCCGGTTCGACTCGATACTATTGGATCCAATGTATTTTTTCATGAAGTAAATGTCCTTAACTATCCACTGTTTGAATATACACCATACGAGTCAGCGCTGATCAGCAAAATCGTAGATGTCGTAAAATATGAACATCTTGATGTACTCCATGTGCATTATGCTCTGCCTCATGCCTTTGCGGGGATAATAGCCCAACAAATACTTGCTACACAAGGTATTAACACACCTGTAGTTACAACATTGCATGGTACGGATATCACCCTTGTTGGGCGGGACTCAACCTATGAACCCGTAGTAACATTTTCCATTAATCAATCAGATGCGGTAACCGCTGTTTCTCAATATCTTAAGGACGAAACATTTAAGTATTTTAAGATTAAAAAAGACATCACGGTTATTCCTAACTTCGTTGATTTTGAGCGGTTTAGCAAAAAGAAGAAAGACCACTTTAAAATAGCTATTGCGCCAAACGGTGAAAAGGTACTTGTACATACGTCAAACTTTAGAAAAGTAAAAAGGATAGATGATGTACTTTACATATTTGACATGGTAAGAAAATCTATCCCGGCAAAATTATTATTGATGGGTGATGGACCTGAGCGGAGCCATATCGAATTGCTCGTTCGTAAAATGGACATGGTACAAGATGTCCGTTTCCTTGGAAAAATTGAGGCAGTAGAAGAAGTTCTTTCTATAGCAGATTTATTCCTTTTGCCATCTGAAAAAGAAAGCTTCGGGTTGGCCGCATTGGAAGCAATGGCTTGCCAGGTACCCGTTATTTCATCCGATGCAGAAGGGATTCCAGAGGTAAATATTGATGGGGTTACGGGTTACATTAGTAAGGTAGGTAACGTAAAAGAAATGGCAGAAAATGCATTAAAAATATTGCAGGATCCGGCCATCCACCAGAAGTTTAAGTTGGCTGCATTTGAAAGGGCCAAAGAATTTGACCTCAAAAAAGTGATGGTACAGTATGAAGAGATTTACAAAAATCTTGTTGTGAAAAACGTTGCTACCGTTTCTTAGGAGGGCTGGTTTTTCTTTCTTCGTTAAGTCGAACTTAGTCCCAACCAATTCCCAGTTTGCTTTAATGTTAAATGTACCGGGGTAATAAAACACTACCCCTGGCTCACGCTTTGTTTTTATATCTCCCCCATCCCATCTGCCATTTTTATTTTCATCTTTAATAAGCCTTGCCTTATATTTGCCTGGGTTTACAAATGGAATCTTTACCAATGTTTCACGTGAAACATTTTTGTAAAATGTAACAACACCACTTTCATTTACTAATTGAAAAATGTAATTCCTATCATCAGTTATTGTAGTAATCTCAAAATAACCATAGTTCTTTAAACCGGGAATTATAAGATTAGCCTGAATTGTGTCCTTGTTTTTATCTCCAAAAATTGAGGATACCGCACCTGGTAAAAACTTAAATTTGTAATTCTTTCCATCCTCATAATTATACAATAACGCTAATACGGTCCTATTATCATCAATATTTTTATAATTCAAATCTTTCGCCAATGAAGTGTCCTTATAAAACAAAACCTTAGCTAAATTAATATTGTCAACCGGCTTATTCGCCTTTAACAAAATAGGTAATTCATAATAATTGCTATTGTCAATTGAACTACTCACCTCAAAAGAGAACTTTAAAGGAGCGGTTTTTTCAGATCTTTTGATTACTGTATCCAAATGAGTTGAATTGTAGTATGCCGAAACTTCCATCTCTGGAAAATCTTCACTCATCCACCAAATAAAACTATCTTTAATTTCATTGTGCTTTTCAAATACAGTGAAAAACTTCTTTTTATTTACAAACACATTAACAGAATCAATAAAATGATTAAATTTAACTTGCAAAGAGTGATTTGAAAGCTGAGCTTTTTTGACATAAAACTGCGTGGGTACATAAGGAAAAGCGGGTATCGAATCTGCAATTATGATAGATGAATCCACCTTCAAAACCCCAGGAGGAAACCCGACATCCTCACCCTCATCAACAAAATAATTATCATTTTTATCGTTTAAAGCATACAAAAGGAAACCACCTTTGGGTAAATAATTAATATTAAACTTGCCAAAAGAATCCGTTCTGGCATAATATAATGGTTTCTTTTTATAGATTCCGGAGTCGTTTCCTTCTTTATATAATTCTATTTTATATCCCACAGCTGGCTTATGACTTAAAGCCTCTACTACTCTACCTTTAATAAATAAGGAATCAAGATAACTTCCGGTACTAAATACATACCTATAATTACGCAATACGTTCTTCTCATTAATATCCGTTATTGCATTACCAAATTGAATTGAATACGTAGTATTAGGCTGTAAAGTTGTATTCTTTAAATTAATAGTAAGCATCTTTCGATTAACGTAAATTTCAGGTAGTTTTGGTAAGGTAGGGCTTACAATTACTTCCTTATAGACGTTATCCAAATCAACAAATTCATCAAATGTAATAGCAATCTTGTTGGCGTTAAAATTAACTGACTTGTTGGGTGGATCTACATTTTTAACGATAGGCGGCTTAACATCCTTCTTTCCACCAGATGGACCTCCGCCAATAATGGCGCAAGAAGTAAATGCCACCCAAATTAAGAGACTAATATAATATCTTAAATATGGTAGGAAAGCTGGTTTTCCGGTATATATCATTGATTAATTATCTACCCAAGTGAACAAGAAGAACAGAAATATCAGCGGGAGTTACCCCACTAATCCTTGAAGCTTGCCCAATTGAAGAAGGTTTTATTTTATTTAGCTTTTCCCTGGCTTCGTATGAAAGAGAACTTATAACCCCAAAATCAAAATCAAAATGAATCTTTATATCTTCCAACCGGGTTATCTTTTCAGCCATTTCCCTTTCCCTGGTAATGTATCCCTCATATTTCATTTCGATCTCAGCCGCTTCAAGGGTTTCATTATCGAAATCTTTAAGAAAAGAATCAACTGAAGGTAGATGCAATTTAAGATCATTAATACTCACTTGAGGCCTTGCAAGAATTGGAAACAAACCTTGTTTTTGATTTACTTCAGGAGAATCTACACTATTTAACATAGTGTTCAACTCATGCATTTCACCTTTTGCACTCTTGAAAAAACCTTTAATCTTGTCAATTGAAGCTTGTTTCTCTTCAACACGTTCATATCTATCATCCTTGGCCAATCCAATTTTATGAGATAATGGCGTTAGTCTTAAATCCGCATTATCCTGCCTAAGCAATATCCTATATTCAGCCCGGGAGGTAAACATCCGATAAGGCTCTTCCGTACCTTTAGTAATAAGATCATCTATTAACACACCAATATACGCTTCTGACCTTTTTAAAACTAATGCTTCTTTATCCTTGATAGCTAAATGAGCATTAATCCCTGCCATTAAACCCTGTGCAGCGGCCTCTTCATAACCAGTTGTTCCATTAATCTGACCAGCAAAAAACAAGTTCTTAACCAACTTTGTCTCAAGTGACAATTGCAATTGCGTTGGAGGAAAGTAATCATATTCTATAGCATAACCGGGTCTAAACATCTTCACGTTTTCAAAACCGGGAACAAGAGTTAGCGCTTTGTATTGCACATCCTCAGGTAGGGATGTTGAAAAACCATTCACATATACTTCAACAGTCTTCCATCCTTCAGGCTCCACAAAAAGTTGATGCCTGTCTTTATCAGCAAACCTATCAATCTTATCTTCAATACTCGGACAATACCTGGGACCCAAACCTTGAATCCTGCCTGAAAACATGGGAGATTGGTCAAATCCCGTTCTCAACATATCATGTACAGCCTCGTTTGTGTAGGTAATCCAACAACTCACTTGCTTCTTAGGAGGAGCAGTTGTAGGGCTATAAGAAAACTTCCCTGGAATTTCATCACCCAACTGTTCTTCCATCTTTGAAAAATCAAGACTTCGCGCATCTACTCTCGGAGGTGTTCCCGTTTTCATTCTCCCGGCGTCAAAACCAATTCTAATCAATTGTTCTGTAATACCAGTTGCAGCCTTCTCTCCTACCCTGCCACCACCAAATTGCTTTTCACCAATATGAATAATACCATTCAAAAAAGTACCATTTGTAAGAACAACTGCCTTGGCTTTTATCTCAATTCCCATTTGGGTTCTAATACCAACAACCTTTCCATTCTCAATTAAAAGGCCAGAAACCATCTCTTGCCAAAAATCAACATTAGGTGTTTGCTCCAATGCTAATCTCCATTCTTCCGCAAAAAGGTTCCTGTCATTCTGCGTCCTTGGGCTCCACATAGCAGGTCCTTTTGATCGATTGAGCATCCTAAACTGGATCATTGATTTATCAGCAATGATTCCAGAATAACCACCCATTGCATCAATCTCTCTCACTATTTGCCCCTTTGCAATACCACCCATGGCAGGGTTGCATGACATCTGTCCTATGGTCTGCATATTCATAGTCACAAGCAAAACCTTGGATCCCATATTAGCTGCCGCTGCGGCCGCCTCATTACCGGCATGCCCTGCACCCACTACAATCACATCATACTCCTGAAACATGCTCAAATTTTTAATGTATTAATCCGGTTTCACGTGAAACGAGAAATTCTTTAAATAATAGTTCTCCTTCTCCCTCATTTCTTCCTTCTCCATAACAGTAAAATCACCAAACCCAACCAAGTGAAGCATTCCGTGAGTTATTACTCTTAATAACTCTTCCCTAAAAGAAACGCAATTATCAATCGCATTTTCTTTTACTCTATCAATACTAATGTACAGTTCAGCCTCTAATTCTTTAGGTTCTTCTGAATAATCAAATGTTATGATATCTGTATAATAATCGTGCTTTAGAAACTGTTTGTTCATTTCCAACAGCTCCTCATCATCCACAAAAATGATATTTATATAATCAATAATAAAGCCATAATCATCACCAATCTTTTCCAGGTTGGAAATAGTAACATCTTCGCTTTGGAAATTAAACTCCGGTATTTTAGAAAAAAAATCAATCATATAAGACGCAAAGGTACAATAAAACTAAAGAAGGGTAAATAACCCCGTATAGGCATGCGGTGTGTTATCCAACCCAATAACTTCAATCACATACATGTACACATTACTCGGAGCCCAATTGCCATCCTTGGTCTTTCCATCCCAACCTTCGATAATATGATTAGTCTTAAATATTAATTCACCCCACCTGTTATAAACAGACATAACAGAATTGACAGTATCAGTTAAACTCACAACAGGTTTAAATACTTTATTCACTCCTTCATCAGGCACAAATGCATTTGGAATAAAAACAATAGGCGGATCAACATAACATACAGTATTAGAAAAACTTTCAGCGCGAAAACCAAATTTATCGCTATCTCCTTCCAGGGCTTTGATCTGATAGCAAACTCCAGGTCTTATGTAATCAGAAAAAGAATCGACATCCGTATAACTTAAACCTAAAGGACTTTCAAAACCGATCAGTTGTGGAGTCGGATTAGAATTTTCAACGGTGCGTAAAACATTATATAAAAATACACCCCCACTCCATTGGTCATACATATTCCACGTAAGATTCTTGACCCTACCCTCCTTATCCAAATTCAATAAAATATTATGCGGAATATTACTAATACCAGCTTCATGCCCACAAGTATTATACACAATCACCTTATAAAACCAAATATCCGTCGAAGGATCTACATCTGAATCAACATAACTATAAAAACCATTAATCAAGCCACCACCATTAATCCTTGAAATCAATTTCATCTGACCCGTGTTTTTCCCCCTGTACAACTCAAAATAACCTACTTCATTATCATTACTTGTTGCCCAATCAACCTGAATTGAATTCCCGACTACAGAAACAGTTTTAATATAAACGTAATTAAACACCTTCTGAAACTGTGTAGTTAAGGTAATTCTGTTCGACGATGAAGTAATCCTGGTAGAACTATTTTTAATCGCTCGCACAAAGAAAAAATACTTTTTAAAATTCAAAAGATCTGATAAAGTAAAACTTGTACCTGTTGCATTTCCATAAAGCTTATATCCTTTTGATGAATCTAAAGAATAATATACTTCATAATATTTCACACTAGTTCCCCACCCAAGGTAAGGCAACCAAGATAGTGTAACAGCATACTTACAACTGTCCTGACCTGCTTCCAAATAAATAGTAGTATGACTCGGACCCACCGGAGAAATATTATCGCAACTATCTACTGCAGCCAAACTATAAGTTACGGGACCAACATTAGCACCTGAATTTTTGACAACACCACTATTACCCTGATTCCTGTACACCGTATCAATAGGAAAAATCTTACTCCCCTTTACAACATTTAACAGAAAACTTTTAGTATCTGAATACAAAATCGCTGGAATAGTTGACCATCCGACCACCACAGAACCATCGCTTAACACACTTACAGAATCAGGTTGGGTAACTGGAGGCCTTATTACATCAACCACCATTGTGTCTGAAATTGAAATGGTTCGTCCTGGACAATTACTTACATACTCAATAAAAAAAGATCCGGATAAAAAATTAAATCCATTTAAAAAGACATAATTATTTGTATTGTATTTTACACTATCAATGGGGCGAAAACTACTATCCGGATCTTGCCGACCATAAATAAGAATCTTATCAAACTTATTACAAGTATCCGTGTACAAATACCAATTAATGGTCACAACACCACTTACAGAATAACAAATTCGTTTTAAATGGGGATGATTCACTGCCGCATTTGAAATAGAAATTCCAAGGAACCACAACAAAAGCGTAAACGTGAATAATTTTATTACAGAATACCTAAAAATCAAGAGATGCTTATATAAATTAACTTTGCAGATATTATTAATAACAAATGAAACGGAAAAATTCTCCAAAACTGTCAGAAATACCAAAAAAAATTGAAGATGACAGTATTAGACTCAATAAATATATCAGCAACAGCGGGGTTTGTTCCCGTAGAGAAGCCGATACATTAATAGCTGCCGGCAAAGTTAAAGTTAATGGAGCCATCATTACTGAACTCGGACATAAAATAGATTTGACTGATATTGTAATGGTTGACAATAAAATAATAAAACCACAAAACTTTGTGTACATCCTTCTAAATAAACCATCAGGCTATATTACTACGACAAAAGATCCGGAAGAAAGAAAAACGGTAATGGAGCTCGTATCAAGCGCTACTAAAGAGCGAGTTTACCCTGTTGGGCGGTTAGATAGAAATACCTCCGGGCTATTAATCCTTACAAATGATGGTGATCTAACTAATCATTTAACCCATCCTTCAAAAGGTATTGCTAAAATATATGCAGTAACTCTTGATAAACCCTTAACAAAAGCAGACTTCTTAAAAATAACAAATGGCATAGAACTCGAAGACGGGCTAGCTGAGATAGATGATCTGGCCTATACAGACCCTAACGACAAAAAACAGGTCGGCGTAAAAATACATTCCGGTAAGAATAGAATTATTCGCAGGATATTTAAAGCGGTTGATTATGATGTTGTTAAGCTAGATCGGGTAATGTTTGGGTTATTAACAAAAAAGGATTTACCTCGTGGAAAATGGCGCTTTTTAACCTCACAGGAAGTTGGAAAACTAAAACGATAGCACCGTATAAAAACTCAACGTTAATAAACCATGTTTTACTAACGGCTCTCTAACAACTTAACAACAATTTTATTGCTGTCAATATTAAGAAACAATTAACGACAAACAATTTTTATACTTTGTTAGTAATGGCATTACTTATTATCCGACAATAAATTATAACTGTATTATCTGTGGATTACCAATCTCATAATGAGTACAAACAAAACCACAAGTACTTCTCAAAAAAATTATCCCCTAATCCACAATACTGACTTAAACCTAATAAATTTTTTAAAAAGAAAATAAGCAGCCAATACTGTGTAAAACTTGAAACTTTTATGATGATAAAATTTGGGGGGGCCGGGCGGCGCAGCAATATTAATATTGGTGAAGAGTGCTAATTGCCGCATTGTAATAGTATTTTCCTGGCTTCTTTTAAGTCTTGAGGCGGAATACCGGGATAATTCATGGTTTGTTTTAAATAGTCAACCGCTTTGTCACAATCTCCGGTATGGCCGTAATTAAGTCCGAGGTAGAATTTTAAAGTCAGATCATTTGGATCAAGACTGAATGCTTTCTCCATGGCTTCGATCCGAAGTCTGGAAAATTCGTCCTGTTTCTCTTTTGTATCAGGGGTTAATCTGTTCAAGCAATTGGCTAACAGAATATAAACGTCTTTAATGGATGGATCCAATTTGATAGATTTCTTAATATAACTTAATGCCCCTTCAAAATCATTTTTCATCATTTCAACTCGAGCCAGTCCTATAATGGCTTTTACATTTTTTTTATCCTTATCATTCGCCTGGGTATAAAAATTTTCTGCCTGCGCCAGTTCATAAGCCTTTTTTGATGCAACTGTATCATTATTATATTTGTACAAATATATGTCACCCATAAAGGCGCTTGAGCCCGCAGTATTTTTATCAAGCGCTATTTTACTCCTTTTTAAAGCAAGCTCAGAATTACCTACTGATAGATAATAACTGGCTGCAATAAGGTTATAATCAGTATTTAAATTGTAATTAATTTCTGCACCCGGCCAAAAGATATTCGTAAATATCCCGGCAATTTTTGAAGGCGATTTTTCAACCGGTGGCGTAAAAATATCATTGTCAGGGTACATATTTTTGCTTTTCAAAATCAAACTGGAATTTTCTAAATTTCGCTTTAAAAAAACAATTGAAACGGGATCAGCATATACCATAACCCAGTTTTTGTTGTTGTAGAAATAGCTGTGAATATTTTGAAAATTGTTTCTATATAATACGGCATAGTTGAAGTGGTAAAGAGAATCAACCTGGTCAAGCTTTTGTGGAAATTTTGTGATCAAAGCAAAATCCTTGAAAAACGAAGCGGGAAAAACATCCAGGTCTCTGAGATCTATAAAAGTTTTAAAATCAGGCCTTAGCTCCCACAATAAGTAATTTGAGATAAGAAAATCACTAAAACAGGTTCCTGAAATATGATTATCTTTAAGGTATTGAGCTGCTCCTATTGGGTTCATTAAAGGATCAATCCTGAGCCCATAGTGATTGTTTTGATTTTCGGCTTTTGCATAATACCAATTTGAGGGAATAGATAGGTAAAATAATATGCTAATTATTAATAAGATAGAATAAATACCTGTAATAAAATAAGGTTTTGAAAATCGGGCAATTTTAGACTTAAAATATCCCAATAAAAAGGAAATAGTGCTTGCTGTGACAGGTGCAGAGACCAAAATAAAAAATATAATATTTCGATACGCTGTCAGGCTCAGATAAAAAAACAAAATCAACAAAATGATATAACCAAGCCCAAATGAATAAAATGGTCTTTTATACCATTTTAATTCTGTATTAGCGTGTAGTTCACCCAGTTTTTTATAAGGTAAAAACAATCCAAAAACACTTAGAATGAAAAAGAAGATATTAAGCCACGCCTCTTTTTGCCAGTATTCTCTTGTAGTAAATGAAAACAATTCTGTAGTAAATTTATTTTCAGACACCTGGTTAAAGATATCTAACGGGTGCAGGATCATTTTGAATCCATAAGGCCCCAGAGCTGTTGCAGCTATAGCCAGGACTGCGGTTAATGTTAATTTTAGGGGCACTGCAAGATTTGCCTTTCTTTTGTAAAAATATTCTAACCAGGATGCAGATAGCATTACCAAAATGATTACCTCTCCGGTGCCATAGGCTTCGTGCATGTTTGACCACACCATTTCAAGAGGTACAAGTATAAAGACCCAATTTGAGGGCTTAATCCAATAATTGAAAAGGATAAGGAGGAAAAAGGCGGCAAGCACATGACTTGTCATTTCAGGCCTTCCATTCATTCGGTAAGCCGTTGCAACTAAAAATAAAATAGCAGTTATTAAAAACCCTACTCCTGGAGATATTACCTTATTGCCAGATAACCAGGAATATAAAAACTTAAATTGTTTCCAAAATATTATTACAAGCAGTACCGATGCAATACTCTGTAAAACTGGTGTAAACGCCACATTACCAAATTTGAAAAGCCAAAAAAGAAGTAACTCAAATCCCCATTTTACATTCATCCATGGCACTCCGTTAAAAGTAAATGAAAATATATCCGTGTTCATCACTTTATTATTTTGGATTATCCATTCACCAGTTCTTAATTGCCACAAAATGTCAGGTTCCCTAAGTTGCTTTATTCCAAATACAAAGGCAATAAGTATTAAAATTCCAAAAGTTGAACGTCTAAGAATTTGATTGATAGTTGAGGTTCCCATATTTTGATTAGTACGCAATGATAATGAAATTTTTACACCATGCCGGGAAAATTGATTTAATATTAAGGGATTTTTTTAAGGTTAATTTTGTTTGATTTTTTGGTATGTAAGGTTTATGGAATTATTAAGTTTTTTTATGAAAATATTTTATCAGATATTTTTGGTAAAGTAATAGTTTATTAATAAATTTGTTATTCATTGCCAAAAAACTATATGCTTATGAGAAAAATTTACAAAGTTCTTTTTCCTGTAATCGCCTTCCTATGCTTGTTTGCGCCACATACGGCGCGGGCAACGCACGTAATGGGTTCAGATATCAGGTGGCAGTGTCTCGGTGGAGACACTTTTTTAATCACAGTTACAGCTTATCGTGACTGCAACGGTATTCCATTAACCGGAACAAATCTCGGATTTCAATCAACGGATGGTTCATGCACAAGCAATAGGGTTTCTGCCAATCCGAATGTTTGCTGCGGTACTGACATTACACCTGTATGTGGCAGAAGTTGCAGCAGGTGTATTAGTAACTCAAATTGTCCTTTCCCATTGGGAATTGAGCAATTCACAATCACGGCGACGGTTTATATACCGCCCCCTTGCTGCAATTATACAATTAGCTGGGAGGAATGTTGCCGGAACGGTGCGATAACGACAGGAGCAGCCGGAAATGATTTCTGGTCGGAAGTGTATATGAACCGATGTATTAAGCCATGTGACAACTCTCCTTATTTTACAAGCCCCCCTGTCGGGATTTTTTGCGTAGGCCAATGCGTAGTCTATAATCCTGGTGCTAATGATGATGACAGGGATGTAAATGGAAATGCTGACTCTCTTGCTTTTAGCTTTGGAGACCCTCTAAGTGCAGCAAATAGTCCTATAGGCTATACCTCTCCTTACACGAAAGATGCTCCTTTGATTTATGCAGGTAATAAAGACGACCCATTTATCCCGCCTAATTGTTATGGATTTCATATTGATCCTTTAACTGGGGATATTATGTTTAAGGCAACGAAAACAGACCAGACTGTTTTTGTAATTGTGGTCGATGAGTATCGAAAGGACTCTTTAGGTATCGAAAGAAAAATTGGGGAAGTCCGACGAGACTTACAGATTGCCATAATTGATTGTCCGTCCAATCAGCCTCCGATAGTTACCGGTATCAATGGAGGTAGTACTTACTCCATCAAACTTTGCGCCGATCAATCCACATGTTTCAATATAAAAGCATTTGACCTTGACCCACCTGATAGTGTGACCATGTCATGGAATGATCAGATTCCAACTGCTTCATTTTATGTAAAACCTGACGGTAAAAAGTGGCCGACAGGCGTATTCTGCTGGAGGCCTAAATCAAGTGATGTAAGAAGTTATCCATACCAGTTTGTTGTAACGGCTCTTGATAACCATTGTCCGATTCCTGGCCGTGGAGTTAAAGCATTTAGCATTTATGTTATTGCTTCTCCTCAGGCTAATTATACTGCAACTGTTAAAAATTGTGGACAAGTACAATTTTCTGCTGTTGTCGCCGCCAATTCCCCAACAACAATTACTGACTTTTTATGGGTAGGAGATGGTGCTGCCGGTTATGGTCCTCTTTATCATCATGGGGCAGGTCCGTTTACATATAAATATACCCGAGCGGGGACATATCATTATCAATTAACAGTTACGGGTCCAAATAAATGCACCTTTACTTATGTTGATAGTGTAATAATACCTCCATTTGTATATGTTAGTCTTCCGCCCGACAAGACTGTTTGTGCAGATGCACCGCCAATAACAGTAACTGCCACATTTGGACTTGGTAATAGGCCATATAATTTTTCATGGAATACGGGTGAAAATGGACCAAATGCTACATCAATAACCAAGAAAATAACAAAAGATACTGTATTTGTAGTTAATATATCGGATGGCAATGGATGCACAAACTATGACTCCATGAAGGTGAAGTTACAGAAGCTCCCCCAACCCAATTTAGGGCCTGACCAGCGAGGGTGCCAGGGTCATCTCCTTACTTTAAATTCAGGTTTGAAAGGAGTCGATAATTCTACTACCTGGACACAAATAGTTGGTGCTGATACTACAAAGCTTGGTACAGGAAATCCATTTCAGGTGGCTGATTCAGGTATTTATACAGTATTTGTAAAAGATAGCTTTGGATGTCCGGGTAGTGATACGATTAATATTCACTTTAATCCGTTAGTAAAAGCATTATCAGGTGATACCGATGTTTGTATTAACGATTCAGTTCCTATGGATGCGGGTATAGCGGGCCCAGGCTCTACATATTTATGGTTTAACAGAGCCCATCCTAATGTGACATTAAGCACAGACAGGCATTATACAATTCCATCAGCTACTGACATTTTTGGTTACCCAATTGAGGTTATCATCACGCAAATAACAAATAATCTAAAATGTGCTGATACCGGACGATTTCAGATAAACGTGCATAAATTACCTACTCCGGCATTCAAACCATTACCTGATAAGTGTATAAATGATCATCCTTTTTCTCTAATGCCTTTTGTCGATGCTACCCATCAATCGGGATATTGGTACTATCCAAAAAATTACAGTGCAATAGTTGGAAATTTTCTTACTCCTAGCGTAATGGGAATTACCATCAACGATCCTACATTAGGCTGGGTGCATTATCATTTTACAGATCAGTTTAAGTGTGTCAGTGATGATTCAGTTAGGATTAAAATTAGTACCCTGCCACAAGTTTATGCTGGTCCGGATACTGAAATATGTACGGCAAATGGAAGATATCTGTTAAATGATGTCAACAAAATTAATCCGACAGGAGGAACCTGGGCTGCTTGTCCGGCAACTTCGAAAAGTTTTGCGACTCCACCGGCGGCTCTTGTATATTCAAGTTTTAGAGACAGTATATTTTTTGATCCGAATTTAGTTCCAAGAGATACCGTATATGGTGTTATTTATCAATACAAGTCTGCAACAGGCACATCTGCAATTTGTGATAATAGTGATACTATATATCTTACGGTAAGAACTAATCCTAAATTGATCTTAAATACAGTTCCTCCGCTGTGCCAAAGCTCAATTCCTCAACCGCTTAGCGCTTCCCCTGGAGGAGGAGTATGGACTATTGCTGATGGTAAAAATCCTGGCGCGCTTAGTTATGAAGCTGCTTCTAACAATTACATATTTGATCCTTCAAAGGCTGACAGCGGATACCATTTATTAGCTTATGAAGACTGGGCAGATTTGCAACATAAAATGTGTTCTACTAAGGATAC
>Ga0207119_1013_pt1 | contig 29242 bp, 14 predicted proteins | sample Alteio_BWMinHeat_43_FD_153505 | JGI IMG/M metagenome (GOLD analysis project Ga0207119, IMG submission 153505) | Enriched cells from forest soil in Barre Woods Harvard Forest LTER site, Petersham, Massachusetts, United States -... | ecosystem: Environmental > Terrestrial > Soil > Temperate forest >... | reverse complement strand
CATCTGGGGTACAACCTAATGAGGTCATATTTGGAAAATTGGTGCATGGGTAACTCGTAAAGGCTGAATCTCCGCGCGATACTTCATACGTGCCACCATCTATATCTCCATATTGTAAATATTTATATGTTGCTTCATTTAAGGAAATATACATCATATCTGACGTATTTTGTGTGTGCTCGAGACCAATAGCATGACCAAATTCATGTTCAATATTTGACCTAAAATCATAAGTGCCTTTAGTTGGGGTACCTGATCGATTTGCGTCAACGTAATAATTGAAATCAGGGCTTATTGCAATATCAATATCAACAACTACAATTCTAAAATAACCATTACCAACATCACATTGTCCATAAGTGATGAATGTTTTACCCAATACATATGGATCTAACTTTTGGTAACATATGGTATTAGTATGATCATTGCCATTTATTTTTTTAGTTGTTAAGGTATTATTTATAGTTATGTTGACTGCGGTTGAACAAACCCAATCGTGAGCAGCCTCTTTTATACAATGTTGAATCTTCCAATTTGCATCTGGAAAATCAGTACCGTTCATCATAAATGTATATCCACCAGTAAAGTTTTGATCTCTTAAATATACAAACCAATTTGGTTCAGGCGGGAGCGGTGTTGTATGTAATGATTTATAATCCCAAGCATGTTGATTATTGGTAGAGAATTCTACCGTTAGTGGATCCGAACTTGTACCCCTTGAAGATGTGATACCAGGTGTTCCGACTGCAATATATCCTGATCCAACTAAAGGTGGTTTGGCGGAAGCCCAACATGCACTTGGCACCCAAACCTTAATTTGATTATTACTCCAACTGACATAATCAAAACTATCCGCCATTGCGTCAACAACAGAGCCACCAACTTCTGTAAAAAATACACCTTGATCTCCTCGTGAACTTCCAAAACCAGATCCATCAATTGTTAATAATGATTTTGCTGCATCATACGTTCCACCAGCAACTGTCGTCGGACTAAATGCACTTATTTCAGGACCTGCGCAACAACTTCCGTTATAATCATCAACTGTACCGTCATCATATGTGTCCTGATTTCCACCACCTATTGAATCGCTGTCATACCAATAACTTGAGGTAGGAAGGAAATCAGTTTCGAGCCCTGCTAATAAAGATGGACATGCGCCTCGAATGGTCATTTTAACATGACAAAATATCTGAGACGAAGTATATACCAATATTCTTGTCCCAGTGCTATGAGTGCTAATTTCGATACTAAGCTCATCACTATTGCAGGGTGAAGGCTCATTGCTATAATCACTTACACTTGGGCTATTATAATCTCCTAAAGCAAAATTCCCTTTGTTCGTTACCGTTGTATAGGTACTTGCCTCGCATCCAAATGTAGTATGATCATATTTAATTCCGAAAGTAACGTCATCTAAATATGTTAAGTTATGACAAGCCACCCAAACGTCAAACTCAAGGTTCGCTCCTGAATTAGTTAATTTTTCATTTTTAAAAGTGTATTCAATTTCATTATCGCTTTCTGTTTTATGCGCAACTTTTTTATATGAACACTCTGTGTATGTATACCCTGTTAAAGTATGAAAATAATCATAAATATTAGCCAGATTAGGAATATCATACCAATACCAATGATAAAGAGTTTCAGACTCACTTATTTGCTCATATCCTATATATCCCTGCACATCTCCATAAACTTGTAACGGATTTGTATTTTCACTGGGTGGAGTGATAGATGGTCTTGTTGTAATTGAGCACATAAAAATTCCAGTGGCTCCTACATTATATTTTATACTCCCAGGTACATAAGTACCGTGATCGCCAAGGTCACCGCCCAGAGTGACAATTTCTACGGTACCACAATTCAATGTCGTGCCGTTACGAGCTATTCCTTTTAAAATTTTGGAGATTTGAACAGAGTTTGCTGTATAAATATTACTATCACTTCCTGTAAAAGAAGAAATATTAATTACAGTACCTTCTATAATATAGTCCGAGCTATCAACTATGGATTTTATTGGTACCTGGACAATTTCTATAGCATAAAGTTCAGTGCGAAGGCATAAAAATGCCAATACGCAAAGAATAAGGGTTTTTGAATTTTTCATTTTTATTAGGTTTTGTTTTAATCATCTTTTTTAAATCTGTTATTGTTTAATAATTTGTCTAAAAAGTATAATCCTATGTCATGGTGCTTTTTATGACACCACGTATAGTAAACGTACATTCAAAACAGAACATTACCCCCCCGAAATAATGTTCCGTCAATCAACACGTCAAAAATAAAAAACCCCCATTTTATTTTTGGCTTAGTTAGCCTGCGAAACTTACTTGTTTCGTCTTATCTTATTCCGCATACAATAGTATTTCTTTTTAATGATTACCATGTATTATTTTTTTTAAAAATCTATATATTCAGTCTTTTCTAGACATAGGCGGTATTTTTTAAAGGTAAAAGACAAAGGTAAACAAAGGATTTATAAATATGGCACAAGTGCCACGTTTCTTTTATCTGTTATGTAGGACTTTTGGTTCATTGTGAGCAGCCCAAAAACAGAAGACGTTTTTACCCATTCCCAACAAGCCCAAAAATTTGCAATACATTTCCGTAAACTGCGAATTGAGAAAGGACTAACCCAAGATGAGCTTGCATTAGAGGCTAACGTTGATAGAAGTACTATTGCCCGAATTGAAGCAGGGAGGCAGAACATTACTCTTGATACTATCTTTGGTCTATCAGAAGCGTTAAAAATCTCGCTAAAGACACTTTTTGATTTTGAGAAGTAAGCCATGTTTATCAACTTATCTTTATACTATTAATTTTATTTCATAGTATACACCAAAGATAATTGCTACTAGGCCTGTGGCATACTGAACGGAATACCCTTCCAAACAATCATCTAAGGATTATTCATCACACTTGCATTCCTTATATGAGAATTTAGAGGGGATACTAGTTTATAGGGCTTGTTAAAAATTTCCTGGCGCAGTTTAAAATGTTCTGAAAGCCGCCTGATAATCTCTTTAGAAAATCCTTTTCCAATTTGTTACTTTGCGAAAATTGATTATTACAACAATGTGGTTATAAGCAATGGTCAGTAAACTAAAAGTTTTTTTACATTTTGGCCCAAAATGTCTCAATTGTAAGATTTTTTAGCGTACCTATAATTTTTTTCTGAAAATCTGAGCCTATGCTATTTTATAAATAATTAATTTATAGTAATTTAAATAATTTTATATTCTATTTGGAATGATTTTAAGATGGCTTCATCAGAAATAGAATTGTGATATTTGATAGTTTCATAAGGTTAATTTTCTCATTTTTTCACAAAACTTCCAATAAAAAGTATAAAATATTACGGTTAATTGCAATTTATAATTTATCTTTGTGTTCCTATAAATAATTAAAAACGGTATAAATCGAATTATTCAAAAGAATTGTTATTCACTTAACAAACTTGGTATCAAAATTGTCATTATATTTTTAAATATTGGAAAATTAGAGTTGATGGAATAAACTGACCATTCTAAAAGCCAATAAAATTATGCAAACTTCTCATTCAATTCAGACTAATTCAAGCAACCAGGTTTCTGATATATTAGGCCGACTAATAGGTAATTTGGAAACTTCAAAAGGCTATGCTGATGCACAGATATTAGACTCTATTGGGAAATCAATACATGATTTTATTACAAATCCTCTTGAAGGCAATATTGAAATGCTTTTATTGGCAAGACATGGCGTTATGGATTTGATGGAGCGGGTTATTTTGTTAAAATTAAATGCCCAACGAGAGATTATTGATTCCGTTTATCAAGTTGATGAACCAGACAGGCTTCATTATATAATTATCCTGCATGAAAATACCCTTGAGAATGAATGTAATTTTATTGAATTTCTACATGAATATCAAGGATTAGAGATTGATAAATTAGTCCCCATAGCTTTTACTTGTTTAGGTAAGGAGTTTAAGGATAAACTCCTTAATGTTAAACCTATACCCCTTGAATCATCAAGCTCATCTCAAGCAAGCTTTTCATAGTAGAGATTTTGTTGAATCTTGTATTGAATCTTTCCCTGATCATTTTTTCGATTGGAAAATAACAGGATGCTTTTATTCTGCACTACATTTTATTCGGGGATATCTTGAAACCCAAAAAATAGATACGAGTGGATTCAGGCACAAGGATGTTGAAGAAACAATTGATTTTAATACAAATTTTCACAGGCATCGAAAAAGGGTATATTTCCCCAAAACTATATTTTTGTACTTCAAAAAGTTAAGGACATCTTGTGATAATGCCAGATATGAATGTTATTATCTTAATGAAGAGGACGAGAAAGATATGGCCAATGAAAGTCTAAATAAATGTCAAGAGGCATTAGATGCAATTGTTAAATATTTGGAAAGCAAAGGTTTCCCTCCTCCAACGGAATTAAAAACTGCGGAAATGGTTGGGGTTTGATAATTGATTTTTTAAAAATTAATATATGGTGTCTTATTTATGTTCACTTTGTTTTCACAACCTGAAATGCTCTGACAAATAATAGTAACTCTAATTTCGGTATTCAACCCTACCCCACCGGCTCAAAATGAGCAGAAAAATGCCTTAAGAACTTGGGTTCGGAAGCGATATCATAACCTCTAACTGAATCTTTGTCTTCGAGGATTTTTTCAAATACTTCAATCACATATTCGATATGGCTTTGGGTATATACCCTTCGCGGAATGGCCATTCTAACAAGCTCCATAGTATGGGGGATAAGATGGTGGCCTTTATCATATTTACCAAACATCACCGAGCCAATTTCTACCGCGCGAATGCCCCCTTTAAGATACAGTTCGCACACCAGTGCTTGTCCCGGATATTTATCAACAGGGATATTGGGATACAATGCTTTAGCATCGATATATACTGCATGTCCACCAATGGGTAACATAAGAGGAACGCCTAATTCACTGAGCTTTTCACCCAGGTAGGTAGTACTTCGAATTCTGTATTTCAAATAGGCTGGATCAAACACTTCCTTTAGTCCTATAGCAATAGCCTCCATATCACGACCTGATAGGCCGCCATAAGTATTAAAGCCTTCTGTAATGATCAACATATTTTTGCAGGCATCCCAAAGTTCAAGATCTTTGAGAGCAAGAAATCCGCCCATATTTACAAGGGCATCTTTTTTGGCGCTCATCACGGCACCATCCGTTTCCCTGAACATCTCCTGGGCAATTTCTTCATAAGTATGGTTCTCAAATCCTGGTTCCCTGTGCTTTATGAAGTAGGCGTTTTCCGCAATGCGGCAGCAATCGAGTATAAATAATACGCCAAAATCCCGACAAATATCACCGACAGCCTTAGTGTTTTCCATGCTCACAGGTTGTCCGCCACCACTGTTATTTGTAACCGTTAATATTACGGCAGCAACATTTTTACCATGCTTTTTTAAGAGTACTTTTAGTTTTTCTGTATCAAGATTTCCCTTAAAAGGGTGCAACAGTGATGGATTCTTTGATTCTGAAATCGGTATATCATAAGCAGTTGCACCGGTATATTCAATATTTGCGCGTGTAGTATCGAAATGTGTATTGCTTATAAAAACTTTCCCTTTTCCGCCAAGGTTGCTATACAAGATTCTCTCAGCAGCACGGCCCTGGTGCGTAGGCAGAATATGCTCAAACCCGGTAAGTTTTTGAATAACATATTGCATCCTGTGCCAGCTCTCAGAACCTGCATAGGCCTCGTCTCCTTCCATGATTCCCGCCCACTGGTGTGCACTCATCGCCGAGGTACCGCTGTCCGTTAAAAAGTCAATGATCACCTCCTTTGACGAAAGCAAAAAAGGATTGTAATTCGCCGCTTTTAAATAATCAATTCTTTCTCCTTCAGTACTGATATGAATGGGCTCTACCGACTTAATCTTAAAGGGTTCTATTATAGTTTTGAAAGGCATAAATCTTTTTTAATAAATATAAAATGGCGACACGCAAATAACTGTATTTTAAACAAATACAGGTTCTTCAATATGAATATGATGTATATTATTTCTTCGTGGCTTATAAGCACATAAAGGATCACTTGCGACCGGATTTCCTGTTGCGGCGAAGGCACGGGCTCTTGATCCGCCACAGATGTACCGATACTCACAATCTCCGCATTTGCCTTCAAGGTTTGCGGGATCTCTTACCAGGTTAAATACTTTACTGTCACGATAGATATCTACAATATTTGTTTCCCTTATATTGCCTGCTTTAAGTGGCATAAAACCTGAAGGATATACATCACCCTGGTGAGATATAAAGAGTATTCCATTACCATCCCTTATTCCATACCCTTTTTGCATGAGTAACGGTTGTTTATGGGTAACTAAAGCATGAATCGCTTTTGTTCTTTCCATTACCACACGCCTGAAATGTGGGGCTTCAGTAGTTTTAACTGAAAAGGGTGCGTCTTTGGCGATATTTGCAAGCCAGTGCATTACGAGTTCCGCTCTGTCTGGTTTCAATTCTTTAAGCGCCGTACCACGACCCACAGAAATAAGGAAAAATACACTCCAACGGACAATACCTTCTATATTTTTAAGCAGATCGTAAATTAATGTCAAATCGTTGATGGTGTTTTCTGATACCAGCGTGTTTATCTGCATAGAAATACCTGCTTCATGAGCAAGTTTTGCAGCCCTCATTGTATCGTCAAAACAACCCGGCACGCCACGAAAAGCGTCATGTGTATCTGCGCTTGCCCCGTCCAGGCTTAATGATATTGTCTGCACATCCAAATCTTTCATCTTTTGGAATATAGCAGGGGTGAGGCTTTTAGTAGCGCTTGGTGATAGTGACATGCCGATGCCCATTTCTTTTCCCATAGCCAGGATGTCAAATACATAAGGATGATTAAGTGGGTCGCCTCCTGTTAAAACGATATGTGGCATTGGTGCGCCAAATCCTTTAATATCCGACAATAATTGAAAAGCTTCCCCCCTATCAAGTTCTAAAGGATCGTGCCTTAAAAAAGCTTCTGCACGACAATGTTTACAGGCCAGATCGCAACTGCGTGTCAGTTCGATATATATAAGCATAGGCCTTTCATTAAAAATATATTTGCTTGCTGCTGATAATCTATGTGGCATAACTTTAGTATTAATTATCATGCAAATTCCGCCGATTACGTATCGAAAAATATGATTTACATCAGGTTTTTAAAAAAATTTTAATGGTAGAATTGATAAGCATTCTATTATTTTAGGGTCATAGAAGCTCCTCGACAATATGATCTATAATATTGAATAAGGTAGAAGTAGCCGTACAAAAAATTTTATAATTATTCTAACCTATATAATTCACAAAGACGCATAAAAGTAATTGAAAGTTAAATAATTAAAATATTTGTCTCGCAAAGACGCAAAGGTTTATATACTAATGAATTAAGACAACAGATTGGAATATATAAATTAAGCAGGCTAAGAACCTGTTATTAGAAACTTCTTAACACTCTCATTCCCATTCACATTGACCCGAATAAAATAAACACCCGGTTTAAGATTTTGAAGGTGAGTTTTAATAACACTCGAACTTCCGGATACGGATTGACTATAAACCACCTTTCCGCTTAAATCCAATATTTCTATGGGGTCATTTAGCTTCACCGGATCATGAAAATCAAGATAGATATAATTCGTTGCCGGGTTGGGATATATCTTTAAGTCGCCGGGTTGGATCGAATTTTCAACAGAATTAGTATGGCTTGAGATATCGTTTAAACCGCGGGTGTATACCCCATGCCCGTATGAAAAGGCAAGCAAACTGCGATTATCAGGAGATATGACCAGATCAAAAATCATAGCGGCATCAGGAAGCCCAGTTTCAAAAGCGGCCCAGGTAGCTCCTGTATCTTTAGAAAGGAAAACAGTAAAATCACAGCCCGCATATATCATATTGGGGTAGGCAGGATCAATGGCAAGACAATGGAATGGTAAATTTGGTAGTGTAGTACTAATATCCTTCCAATGGTCTCCCGCATCAACTGAACGGAATATGTGCCCTGTACCAAAACCTGCAAAAATAATGTAAACAACATTACTTCGTTTCGGGTCAACAACTATACGTCTAGGAATACGGTTAGGTAGTCCATTAGAAATGTTAGTATAGGTTGTACCGCCATCTTCACTTCTATATACATGCATATGCCCGGTTGATGAAGCCCCTGTAGCACAATACAATGAATCTGTTGAAGAATTAGATGCAGCGATTGCTAATATCGGATTTCCACTATCAATAAGCGCAGGGCCAATAGGACTATTTGTCGTAAAAGCATCAGTAGATTTTAACATATAATTAGCGCCTGCATATACCACATTTTGGTTCGAAGGGCATAAAATAAAGGGTGCCAGGAAAGCTGCAGGATTTCCGCCTGTAGGATCGGAAGGATTGTACAATGCTTCCGTATAAAAGTCTTTCCCTTCATCAAATGATTCAAAAACATTCAAGTACTGATAGGAAGCAAATTCCTCAACACCATCATTTTGGTCGATAGCATTGTAAGAGCCGTCTCCCCCTACCACAGGCATCCAGTAGTTATCCTGTTGCAATTTTTGCGAATAATTATCCTGTATGCCGCCAATCATATTAGTGGAATCATGCTTGTAGACAGACCCGATATAAAATTGCGTCGTAACATATCCATTATTGCAATCATAATAAGTCTTTCCAAAATCATTAGACCTGAACAATCCACCATCGCAAATAGTATAGATTTTATTAGGATCTTTTGGGTTAGAAATGATGTCATGAAAATCAGCGTGTACCGCTTGATTCTGCCCAAATGTATCACCACCATTCCCTGAATTATATAAATAAACCCCTGCGGCAATAACTTGTGAAGAATCGTCAGCCTTCATCATAAGACCTTTGGCATACCAACCTTGATACGAGGCAATATCCTGTGAATAAGCAGTTTGATTCCAGGTCTTTCCCTGGTCGTTAGACTTGTATATTCCTATGGTGTTATAAACATCGCAGATATGAGCCATAATAATTTTGGGATTTTTCGGATAAATGGCTATATTGATTCTACCTTGCTGGGTATTAGCAGGAAGTCCATTAGTAAGCAAGTTCCAGGTATTGCCACCATCAAGAGTCTGGTATATTCCTTTATTGGCGGAATTTAAATTACCAACCCCCGCATATATAATATTCGTGTCTTTAGTATCAATAGCAAGATCCATTACCATATTTTGAGGCAATACATTTTTCCATGTATGGCCACTATCCAGAGTTCTATAAACGCCTTCAGTAGTAGCGGCATACACGGTTGTATGTTTTTGAGGATTGATGATAATTTTCCACACGCCTCTATTCTGCTGATAAATCCAGTTAAGTGTTGGATGCCAGTTCACTCCACCATCAGTGCTTTTAAGAATACCTACTCCATAACTTCCACGGGTAGTTCTATCAATAATCCCAAGCGTTGATGACCCATAGTTATATGTCTCACCCGTACCGATATACATCACTTTTGTATTTGTTGGATCTATAGCGATACCACCCACACCCATCACAGGGTACCCTGTTGGGATATACTGCCAGGCCCCGATGCCAACGCCACCAGTGGTAGATTTCCATAGGCCGCCACTTGCCGAACCAAGCCATATTATACTTGTATCAACAGGGTCAATAGCAATACTTATCGTGCGCCCGCCCGTATTTACCGGCCCAAGACTTCGCCAGGAACCCGTACTATTTTTAAAATTCCGATTGAGGAAATTAGATTTGTAATACTCCCATGCCTTTGCATAGCCATCCGGTGGAATATCAATACCCGGAAAAGCATTCCATTGAGACAACATTTGTAAAGCTCCTAAAGCTTCTGTTTTATCTTCGGTAAATCCCTTATTACCATGAGATAAGGTTGCATTTCTATTATTAAAATGAATGCTGAATAATATGATAAGTGAGGCAAAAAGAATAATTCGTATAAATGCAGTCATAAGCGTGATTTTTTGATATTTACGTTTGGCATTGTAAATATAATAATTTAATATCAAAATAAACAAATATTTAGCAATAAAACTGTTCAATATATATTAAAAATGAACGTGATTGTACTTGAACTGTAATATCTTTCGTAATTCTTGTAATACAACCCGAAAAGCTAAAAAAGGACGGGAAGTATATTTAATTATACGGCATTAGATGTTATTTAACTATACCTTTAAATTGAATCAGGTTTTTGTAATTAAATCAATTATTGTAAATTTGAATTTGTCAGGATCGAATATATCGTCTTTTAAATTCGATAAAATTAATGCCCATGCATTATAAGTTGATTTTGATAGTTTAGTAGCACCCCCTGCGCAATTATTAATAAAAGAAAAAATGCGTAAACTATTCTATTTAATATTGATTTATTTGATACCTTTTGCCATCTTTGGACAGGTATCAAAAATAAAAGATATTCCGCTTCAAAATACCAATGGGAATTCTGGTGTTATTGAAATGGTTACTGTTGGTAATAAGATTTATTTCGCGGCTGGGGATGGCGCTCTTTGGGTCAGCGATGGCACGACTGAAGGGACGGTGATTGTAAAAAAATTTCTGCCATTTAATTTCAGTGATTACGATAATTATACTGTCAAAAGACTCTTTAACCTGGATGGCTCCTTAATTTTCTTTTTAAATAATAATGCTAATGAAGAACTTTGGCGTTCTGATGGCACTAGTTCAGGCACTTATAAGATAACAAATGTTTCAGTTCCTCATCCAAATCCCAGCGGCGCAGAGCCAATTGTGATTTCTCATTGGTTATATTTTGTAAATATTGATAGTATCAACCGGGGTCAACTTTGGAAAACTGACGGAACTTTTTCAGGTACGTATAGGGTAAAATTTATTTATAACTACAAGAATTATGTAGACCCTCCCTCCCAGTTTATTAATTTGAAAAACAATCTCTATTTCTGGGTTAATGACAGTATTCATGGTATGGCATTGTGGAAAAGTGATGGCACTGATGCGGGAACGCAAATATTAAAAGTGCTTACTCCTGCTTTCGTATACCGAAATAATATTCAAACTGTTTCAGGCAATTATTTATATTTTAGCGCTTATAATGGGACTATGACCGGGCTATGGAGAACTGATGGAACAGACTCGGGAACAGTATTTGTGAGGCCCTTTTCATCTATGCAAAATCTTGTCGATCTCAACGGTACCTTATATTTTGATGCTGATACAAATGGCCTGTATTATATAGGGAAAAGTGATGGCACTCAACAAGGTACTCATTTTTTAAGTAAATCCCCCGGAAGCTCTACTTTTAATCTGGTGTCAGCAAAAGCATTTGGAAACTCGCTGATTATGGCATTATTTGATACGCTGCAAGGGAGGGAATTATGGCGGCTCGACAATAATGCAAACAGTCCGGTATTAATTAAGGATATTTGGAATGGCCCTTCAAGTTCTTTAAACAATTTAGACAGCTTTAAATTAGCAAATGGAATTTTGTACTTTGATGCAAATGACGGTATTCATGGCTATGAATTATGGAGAACCGATGGTACTGCACAAGGCACTTTTATGGTTGAGGATATTATTCCAGGTATAAGATCTTCTTCACCTCACTATATTACATATATGAATGGAGATGTTTATTTCATTGCTTTCGATGATACCTCTGGAGTGCAATTGTGGAAATACGGCACCAAAAGTGATATTAAAACTCTGAAAGAAAATGATCTAATTCAAGCATTTGTAACAGGCCAAGATCTAATAATTAAAAACATTGATATCGAAACATCGATTTATAGAATAGAATTGTATGACATAACCGGGAAAATTGTTTCCACATTTATTCCTCACTCTCAAGATCAAATGATCAATACTCAACTTCCTGAACTTAATCAGGGCGTATATGTATGCACTATTAATACCTCTCAGGGTATTATAAACAAAAAATTATTTATCTCTTCATATTAAATGGTCTATATTCGAAAATATTATTTATTTACCTTTCTCGCAATAGTCCTTTTCCAAAGTCCTGGCTATGCACAAGTTGACTGGATGGAAACCATGGGTGTAGCGGACGGAATACAACAAAATGATTGCTACATCAGGGACTTAAAAACAGACAAGGATAACAATATATATGTAATTGGAAATACTTATTTTGGAGCAGATAATATCCTGTTTTATAAGAATCAAAAGAAAATGAATCTTGCTTATGAATCTTTTAACACCCCTCTGTTTCTTGCAAAATTTGATGCAAGTGGAAATCTGCTTTGGACTAAAGATCTGGTAAATAATAATGATGGCAAACTGGCAATTGACAATAATGGGAATATCTATATATCAGCAGGGTTTTATAAGGCTGCCTCTATTGGTGGTGATTCCATTCATACATACAAAAATGGAGTTTATCTTGCTAAATTTAATAAGAGTGGAATATTTCAATGGGTAAAAACCGGGAATTGCCCGGATTATCCACAGATATTCAGCATGATTTGTGATGCTGATGGCAAAGTATATATATCAGGTAATTATACCGGATTTTCTATGCAATGGGATACTACTCAAATATCATCAAATGTAAGCCCTGCCATATATACGATGAGATATGATGAAAAAGGGAATATTGACTGGGTTAATAATATTGATTATATAGATAATGGCTGGACAGTGCAAGGTAATGCCATAAAAATGAAAATTGGGACCGACGGTAACCTTTACGCACTATTTGCTGAAGGGGGAAGAAGCTGGATAAGTTCATGCGAATTCAACAAATGGCACATGATATTGGCTTGTCTTACAAAGGGTGGCAACATAAATTGGACAAAGGATTATGTTTGTTCTGATCTTATGACCGCGAGTGATATGGATATTAATATTTTTGGGGAAATAGTGGTTGTGGGAAGTTTTCGCGGTACTTTTACTTTTGGTAATGCAAACATTACATCTGCGTTTGATGATAATGCCGGTTGTCATACTACTGAAGCATTTATCACAAAATTTGATAGATTGGGGAATGTTCTTTCCGCAGAAAATGTGCCTGCTAGTGGCTATAGTTCTGATTATTACAATGTGAACTTTAATAATGACGCTAGTTATGTAATATCAGGGATGAGATATTATAAAAACTCAAAAGGATATGCCGGTTATCCTGACAATTTTCCAAATGGTAAAAATCGATTTTTTATATCAAAATATGATTTCATCGGGAACCCGCAAGGAGAAGTTGAATTCTATAAAACTACTTCTAACTCCTGGCCTGATGCGTATTTTGAAACTGATCCTATGGTACAAATAGACAGTGAAGGAAATTACATTATTGCTGACAATTACAAAGGCCAGTATGACACTTTACCGAATTGTATTTACAATCAAAATCAGAACCTAATCTTGTACAAATTGAACCGTGATAAACTAAAATTAAATACCCCTCAAAACAATAATAATACATTATTTTTATCACCTAATCCGGCGCGTGATATTATTTACCTGGAAATACAAGATAATGCATACCTCCAATACAATGCATCCATAACAGACATGACAGGAAAGCTTGTGCTGCAAAATAAAAAAACAGACCTCACAAAAGCTGTATTTCAAATAGATATTTCATCCCTTGCCGCAGGCATGTATTTGCTTAATGCCCAAAATGAAACAGGTATAAAGAGTGCTAAGTTTGTGAAGTATAGCAGGTGATATTGCCAGTACTTTCTCAACAGTCTTCCCACCTAAATGCTGCGCAGGATCTAGTATGCAAAGACGGTACATATTGGCTATTTCGCGACAGCCAACCCTTAACTTTTAAACTTGCAACACCGCAGGTAAAAAAAAGGCTCTGCCGTTTCAGCAAAGCCTTAATTATCACGCGGCAGATGAGTGTGTTACCGGGTGACGGGAAAAGAAAGAGGAAAGATTATTAACCTATTCGAACCTTTATAGTTGTTGTTTATGGTTCAAATGTAAAGAGGTATAAATAAAAATTTATGAATAAATTTTTAAATTCTTACGCGTTCAAATTTTGAATGCACCTTAGAAAATAGGCTTATTTTAAGCAGAAAACCATATAAAATAGTATAATATCAATACCAGTTTTGGATTATAGCAATCATAATGAAAAACGAAACCAAACAGATTGATGCAATTTTATTTAGCAGCATGGCATTCCTGAAATTCGCTTCGTTTTTATCAACCAAAAAAGCAAAATACCAAACCACGAAAAATGCGAAAAGAGGTGACAAAAAAACCTGGAAAAGAACAAAGAAAATTACGCGGTGAAAAAAAATCATGAAATAAATGTAGAATCCAAAATTGGCAAGGCAAAATACAATAGCGCTAAAAAGAAAAGTGCCATTAATGCCAAAAATGACGCTTGCAGTTTTGTCTCCACGTTCCGTATCTTCCTTATGCTGATAGATTTGAGTCATTGGGTAAAAACCAAGTATCATTGCGGTCGAAAGCAAAGCAGGCACTTCTATCTTGGCTTCCAATAATTGCTTAAAATCGAGATGTTGTAAGGCCAGGGTTGACATCATATAGGTGAACCCACCCTGGAAAACTGCTGCAGTAATCAAGGCTGGAATGCCATATTTTTTTAAACGGATCATTGGGTGGCTGTATGCTTTAGATACCAAGCCGTATATCAAGAGCATGAGTGCAAATTGCCAGCTAATAATTAAACCCAGGGCTATTGCGACGAGGTCAAAAGCTAAGGCTACGTAATATAGTTCGAGTTTTACCGGAGGGGGATTTTTAAGGCCGCCAACGCTTTCCGTATCTTTATCGTAATAAGAATTATAACCGTTACTGGCTGGATAAAGAAAAATATGTATTGCAATGAAGGAAATAACAAGCGTCTTTATATCCGCGAAAGGGAATTGTGAAGCGGCAAAAATAAATACCGGCATCAGGTATAAAGAAAAAGGAATACGAAGATGGAGCCAGGTGGATCGGTGCATTGTTTTGAACAATTTGAGAGAAAATTACTCTTTATTATTTAATTTGCCTAAATTTTTTTAATGCACAGTTACATAAACGCCATTGGCACCTCCGTTCCTAAATATAAAATTTCCCAGAAAAATGCCGCAGAGTGGATGTGCAATGCATTAGAAATTAATGGGAAAGAGCAAAAGATCATCGACACCTTGTATCAAGCTACGGGCATAGAAACAAGGTATTCTGTGTTAAAAGATTTTTTGGAGCCCAAAGGCAATTTTGAGTTTTTCCCTAATTCTCATGACCTCGAACCATTTCCCGGAGTAAAGAAACGAATGGAAATTTATAAGGAGTTTTCATTACCTCTTGCAGCAGATTCCATTCTAAAATGCATTCGAAATTCTGAGAGAATAGAAGTTCAGGATATAACTCATTTGATTTTAGCAAGCTGTACCGGCATGTATGCACCTGGGCTTGATATTGAACTTATTGAAGAACTTGGATTAAGGAATGATGTTGAGCGAACATGTATCCAGTTTATGGGATGCTATGCCGCTTTTAATGCCTTAAAGACAGCTGATTATATTTGCAAAGCAGATGTTGACGCGGTAGTTGTAATTGTATGCATTGAGCTTTGTAGTATTCATTTTCAAAAAACGCCGGGACGTGATTCAATTATATCCAATGCTTTGTTTGGAGATGGTGCTGCAGCTATATTGGTAACTGGAAAGACTCTACCAGGCATAAATTTGAAGTTAGAATCCTTTAAATGTATGCTTGCTTCAGAAGGTAAAAATGAAATGGCATGGCAAATTGGTGATTTTGGATTCGAAATGAAACTATCTTCTTATGTTCCTGATATTATAAAAAGCGGGATTAAAAACCTTACTGATCAGTTGCTTAGAAATTTAAATCTTCCCTTAAACCAAATTGATTATTTTGCTATTCATCCTGGGGGAAGACGAATCCTCGAAGTATGTGAAGAGGAACTTGGTTTAACCAAAGAAGATAACTGCCACGCATATAAAATATTACGAGACTACGGCAATATTTCTTCTCCAACAGTAATGTTTGTGATTAACAGTATATTAGAAAAACTATCAAAAAAGGATGATGGTAAAAAAATATTGAGCTTTGCTTTTGGCCCAGGCCTTACAATGGAATCAATGTTACTGGAAGTAGTGGGAAGTTAAAGGTTACAAGTTGAAAGTTAAAGGTTGGCTAACGCGCGATTTTATTTTATTGATCTTCAACCAATAATAGATCAACTTCTTCAAGCAGCCAACTGATATTTACCACTTTTTTTGTTTCTTTTATTTTTTGTTTCAGGCCTTCAACTTTTATATAATAATCCTTTTGGCACTGGTAAGGTAATTTTGATTTTAATAAAAATGCTTTTTTCGTAAACTTAATAAGGTTTTCATATATCTCAGCGAGATCATTGGAAATGAGCTTGTTACGTCGGATATAAATACCAAATGCGGAAACCAGCGCATAAAAACTTTCCTCTTCACTTACTTTATAGTATATTTTTAACAGCATAGCTTTAGAATCCAGGTTATAGTATATATCGGTGAACTCAACAGAATTTAAAAGCCGAGTTGCCTTTTTATAATCACCGGTTTCATAATAGTAGTTTGCCAGGTTATAAGTGTATGCGTTTTGACGAATGTTTTCTGGCAATTGATCTTTAAAGGCATTTATCATTTCTAAAGTCCAGTCATATTCTTTAATCCTCAATCCAAGGGAAACAAAGTTTTTAAAATCCCATTGTATGTTTTTATTGTCACCAAAAACCAGTCCGGTCTTCAATGTATGTTTATAAATATCAAAGAGATGCTGATAAAAATTTGTGCTGCCCTGGTTGATTCTCCGGATACAATAATTCTGCTCATAAGCATAAATGGATCGTAATTCTTCCTGTGAAAATGCGTCTTCATTTTGTCTTGCTATTTTCTTCAATTCATCAAAATACTTTTCATGTTCTGCACTACTAAGCATGAGATAAATATTAAGGTATATGATGATGGCTGCATGTTGCTGGTACTGTTCCGGATTATCAAGAAGATAAGCGATAATGGTATCCAGCATTCTAAACCCATATTTTGCGGACACGATATTGCTCCTGTTAAGCATTTCGCAGGCGTCTTTTAGTTTAAGAGCAAGGTAGAATAGATCTAACTGATCTGCTTTACTTTGTAAGCTTTCATTATCTGATATTTTACCTAAAAGCCTGAAACTATAATCACGCTCTGAGTGGATCATAAATGATTCATAAAAGTAATTGCTGTCCCGTATATAGTTCTGTTTATGAAGATGTTCAATATCCTTTTCTATTCCGGCAATCATCGATTCCAGTTCTTTTTCATAAGCCAGCATCATTAGGTTTATTTTGCGCTGAAAACTATTCTGCCTGTATTTTTCTTCCGCCAAAAAATCTTCCAGTAATAGCATGAGCTTATAAAGTATATCCTGTACACGACTACCCTGGAAATTATTTTTCGGGCATAATTTATCAAGTAATTCTTTGTCATTTACTCCTTTTGGCAGAATCCCAGATTTAATGATAAAGTGTAGAAATGTAGATAACTTCTTGTTTTTATTGTGATAAGGCGAATCAATAAAATCAAAGAACCTAGCTATTTCTTGATCATTCAATTGCCTCAAGAGCTTTATTAACTTTATGCTTTCCATTTGGGGAAATGTTATATATGGCGAAATTTACGAATAAATGTTAATTATTTCAATTTATAAATATTTGTAAATCAGTCCAAAGTGCTTTATCAATTTTTGATAGTTGAATATTATATTGCGAAATGTGCCTCAATTTGTAATTTTTATTCGGTATAAGGTTTTTAATCTTTGTATCGTCGAATAGAAACATTTGTTTAACTTAGTACTTACAATTATGAAAATCACTACTCAGCTGCCAATGGTAGCATCGTGGAACACAACTTTTAGTTGCATGCGATTCCTTTTTTTAATGATTCTTTTCATGAATTTAGGGAACCATGCGATACAGGCCCAAACTCCAATTAATTTTAATTCTAAACAGCCTTTCCTTTTTGAAGAAAATAAGGGGCAAATGGTTGATGGTAATGGCTATAGGTCATCAGATATAAAATATTATGGCAAACAAAACGGAGTTAATGTTTATTTACACTCTGATAAAATCAGTTTTGTTTTCACTAAGGTTGAAGGTGGAGAAATGCACGTGTCTGAAGCAACGGGTACTTATCTTGGAATCCCCCTACCGAAGGGGGCAGTGGGATTTGGTAATACAAAACTTAATCCGCAAAATTCCAAAATATCCACATCTCGTATGGATCTTATCTTAGTAGGTTCTAACCCATCTACCCAAATAATTCCATCGGATCAACAAGAATATTACGAAAACTTCTATACCAGCGGTAATGCCAATCATGGGATAAGTCATGTACATACTTACAAAATCATTACATATAATAATGTATATCCACATATAGATATGATATTAAGTATTGATAAAGCGTCTGGAATGGAATATTCCTTTTTAGTGCATGCTGGTGGTAAGGCAAGTGACATAAAATTACAATGGAATGGGAGATATAAAGCTGAAAATTTGGAGGATGGTGGAATACAATTCAGCAATACTTTGGGCAGGATGGAAGAAGATGCGCCGAAAAGTTTTGTGGAAAGAAAAGTAATATCTAGTAGTTTTATAAGGAAAGGAAATATCTATGGATTCAAAGTTGGTACTTACAATAAAAGCAAAGATCTACTTATCGACCCAAGTCTGGCTTGGGGTACTTATTTAGGCAGTAGTGCTGAAGATTGGGCAACTGGTGTAAGCACTGATGCTTCTGGTAATGTATATATTTTAGGAGAAACACAGGGTACGATTGCCACATCCGGGGCTTATCAAACTGCATTTTTGGATAATCAGGATGCATTTTTAGCAAAGTTTAGCAGCACCGGCAATCTCGCCTGGGCTACTTATTATGGAAGTAATGTTTACACATCTACTGGAATAAGCATAGATGCTTCCAGTCAAGTGTATATTACAGGATCCACTAGAAGCAGCACTGGGATGGCTACTTCCGGTGCATTTCAAACTTCTAATGGAGGTGAAGGGGCTTTTCTGGCAAAATTTACAAACTCTGGTGGCCTTATTTGGGCAACCTATTTTGGAGGAGCCGATAGCAGTGGAGGTGCTAGTAATACACAAGGATTAGGAATAAGTTCAGATATCTCAGGTAATGTTTTTATTACTGGAACAACTACCAGTAAAAGCAATTTAGCAAGTTCAGGTTCTTTTCAGTCTATTTACGCAGGAGGAGGAGATGCTTATCTGGCTAAATTTAGTACTACCGGCAGTTTTTTATGGTCAACTTATTACGGAGGGGAAGGTGCTGAATCTGGAAATAGTGTAAGCACAGATCAAAATGGTAATGCCTATATTACTGGTAACACAACCAGCAATAATAGTATTGCTACCTCCGGATCCCACCAAACTTCTTATGGAGGAGGCACGAATGATGTATTTGTGGCAAAATTCAGCAGCTCCGGTAACCTCTCATGGGCAACCTATTATGGTGGGAGTGGTAATGATCAAGGACTTGGGATCAGTGCAGATGCTTCTGGAAATATTTACATTACGGGATCAACAAACAGCAGCAATGGAATAGCTACTTCAGGTGCACATCAAACTACTTTTGGAGGTTCTGGAACCAATAATGTAGGTGATGTTTTTATAGCAAAATTCAGGAGTTCTGGGATCCTTTCTTGGTCTACCTATTTTGGAGGAAATGCAGATGATGCGGGCTATGGAATTCATGCAGATGGTTGGGGAAGCATCTATATTACGGGCTATTCAAAAAGCAATACAGGTATAGCAACAACAGGAGCATACCTGACTTCAAACACTGGAGGTTGGGATGCATTTTTGGCTAAATTTGCTGATTCAGGCATCTTGTCTTGGGCCACATATTATGGAGGATCCCAAGGTTATGAAGGGAATGAAGGATTTGGTGTCACTTCAGACCCTTTTGGTAATATATATATGGGAGGATTGGCTTCTTCCAAAATTGGGATTGCAACTTCCGGCTCCTACCAATCATCATATAGCGGGGATAACTGGGATGCTTTTCTTGCAAAATTTAATTTTCAACATAATGACGATGCAGGGGTTAGCGCTATCCTTTATAGTAATGTTTCTACATGCAATAGTTCACAAACAATAAAGGTGCAACTTAAAAATTATGGCTTAAATGATTTGCAATCAGTAAGAGTAGGTTGGTCGGTTAATGGCAAAGTTCAAACGCCTATAAGTTGGAGTACCGTAATAGTCAGTGATAGTTCAGTAAGCATTACACTTGGAAATTATACGTTTAAATCTGAAAATGATATACTAAAAGCATGGTCATACTTGCCAAACGGTAATACAGATCAAGTACCACAAAATGATACGCTTATTGGTATAGACACAGTTTTATTACCTCCTTTCGCAAAATTTACTATCTTAGATTCTGTTTTTTGCCTTTCTGACTCCTTGAAAATAAATAATTTGAGCAGCAATGTCAAATCATATGATTGGGACTATGGGGATGGCAACCATACTTCAACCGCTTATCCGCAACATTTGTATAAGATAACAGGTTCTTATACTATAAAATTAAGAACTACAAGCTCTTCGGGTTGTAAGGATTCTCAATCAATATCCATTTATATAGATTCAAGTTGTGTTTGGCCCGGTGATGCAAATTCTGATAAAATAGTCAATGTATATGATGTTCTGGCTATTGGTATCGCGTACAATTATACAGGTAGCAAGAGGCCTGATGCCACAACAAACTGGTACGCACACGGCTGTAGGGACTGGGCATACAGCTTTGAATCAGGCGTCAATCACAAAAACGCAGATTGCAATGGCGACGGTATTGTAGATTCATCAGATCTTACTGTAATTGCATTAAATAGTACCAAAACACATCTTAAATCGCCAGGCGTTGCAACGGGAAACCTCACTGATCCGCCACTTTCCATAAAGTTTTCCAAAGATAGCGCCCTGGCTGGGGATACTGTGCAAGTAGCAGTTAGCCTCGGTTCAAGTACTATTCCTGCTTCAAACGTTTATGGTATTGCCATGAAGATCGGTTACAACTCCATTTCATCTTCAAAAGCAGTTCTTGCTGACTATTCAAATTCGTGGCTCGGGACAATTAATAAGAATATGGTATCACTAATTATTAATGATTCATCAAATAATAGTATAGATCTGGGAATAACCAGAACTGATCATAAAGATGCATCGGGATATGGACAAATAGCAGTTCTTTCTATTATTATGCCTGAAAATCTTGGTGGCAAACGTGAAGTGAAAAAATATATTAGTTTTAACATCGAGTCATATAAATGTATCAGCGCCAATGAGAAGGATGTTCCGCTTAATCCGATTGGGGACTCTATATTGGCTTATGAATTTAAGTCCGGGATGGCAACAAATATTTTAAAATCATCAGCACTGCATATATATCCAAACCCGGCAAATAATGTATTGAATATCAATTCAGATAATAATCATATCAAATATATTGTGATCCATGACTTGTTTGGTAAAGTTGTTTACTCGGCTGCCTTTTCTTCCGATAATTCAGTCATAGATATTAATGCATTATCAAAAGGAATGTATGTGATAGATATAACTACTGATAGTGGTGCTGCGAGGTCAAAATTTGTAAAGGAATAACACATAATTTAAACTCTTCTCTTGTTATTAAAGACGCCGCTTTGGATAGAGCGGCGTTTTTTTTGTCTTGATAATTTATTATTTTGAAAAGGATGGTTTAATGCTTCTCTACCACGTTGCCTTGGGGGGATTGTGGCATAGCCGTCAACCAGATCAGCATAAATTTAACTATCGATATTTTTCATAATAAATATGAGCTGAATTGCCTTCTGCTAACTTTTGTCTTGACACAAAAGTTACAAAAAGTCAAGGCTTTAAATAAAATGACTAAAATCTTCCCCCCGCCCCGCGAAACAAAACAAGGCCGCGCAATTGAATAACAATTAATCTCATTTTATCTTGCGGCGGTGTTTTGTTCTAACGCCCTACCCTCCAAAGATTTATTAACGTCATTTTCTTTAAGGCCGGTCCCTAAATTGGATTATAAAATGCTCTTAGGTTACTTTTTAGGAGCGGCCTTTGAAAAATTGGCGCCCGAAAGCTGTATGAATGAGCGTTAAAAAGAAAACGCAGCCGCAAATAAAAAATGATTAAGGGTTTAAAAATTAACCGGCCTCGTTTTTTTTAGGGAATTCATGCAGCTTTCAGCCAAATTTTTCAAAAGCCTTGATTTTTTCGTTCTTTTTTATCAAGAAAAAAGGACAAAAAGATGATTAATTGATATGAACTATACAAATTGCAATATATTTATAATTGCTTAAGTTGACTGCGATGGGGATTCGGATCAAGTCCGCAATGACGCTTTCATCAACTGGCTTTTGGTTAAGAACAAGTTTCCTAAGCTCTTCTAATGACCAGCGCTGATAATTTATTGATTTTTATTGAAATTAATTATTAATCTTGTAAGTTTGATTATAAAAATTCTCCTTAATAATGATTAAAGGTATGAAAACATCCCCCTTTTCAGCACATCCTGCACATATAATAACAAAATGCAGGATAGGTAAAATATTTATTTTTGCTTATTTTATTTTGATCTCCGGCTGGGGAACAGCGGTATTTGCTCAAAAAAATAATACTTTTCAACACAGCTATGGTGGTGCCAATGATGATTTCAGCGGTTCCGTGCTTATATTGCCTGACAAAGGATATATTTTAACCGGATTTACTCAAAGTTTTGGTGCCGGGATGCATGATCTTATTGTAATTAGAACAGATAGCCTTGGCAGAAAAATCTGGTCAAAAACTTATGGTGGTAACATGGATGAAGGCAATATTGCATTTTATGTATATCCTTCTTTAGATGTTTTGTTGTCTCCTGATAACTGCATTGTTATATGCTCCAATACAGAAAGTTATGGAAAAGGCGGCAAAGATGTTTATGTATTAAAACTTGACCTGCAGGGAAACGTAAAATGGGATAGAACGTACGGCGGTTCTTCTGACGATATCGGGTATGGCATTATAAATGACCCAAGTGGGGGCTATGTACTTGTTGGTGAAACACAGAGCTATGGTGCAGGAAATGGGGATGTTCTCGTAATGAAACTAAATGATACGGGAGGCGTAGTATGGTCCAAGGCCTATGGCAACGCTTCAAATGAAGAAGCCGGCTACAGAATTATACCAAGCAGAGATGGAAACTATCTTATATGCGGATACGCTTACAGTTCTTCAACCTCCTATGACCATTTAATCATGAAAGTCACAAAAAATGGGGCTCTTATCTGGTCAAAAGTTTACGGGCAGTCAAACTATGATGCTAGTAACGATATCATGGAACTGCCTGACAGGAGTATTATAGTTGACGGCTTTACCTATAATATTCCCTTGGGTGAAAATACCCAGATAATGGAGAAACTTGATTCGTCAGGAAACTTAAAATGGTCGAAAATTTATTCAATAGGTGCTTTACGTTCAATGGTGTATGATAGTACAAAGAAAATAATCAATTGTGTGGGTATGGGCGATCTTTTCAGTTATCCTCAAAGAATATTTTTTGCACAATTTGACACATCCGGCGGCTTCAAAGCCCTAAATAGTTTTGGGCCAACTACCTATTCCAGTACTGATGGATACACCATGGGTGAAGGCCACATGATGCTATCATTAAAAAATAAGGGATTTATAGGGCTTTTTAGCGAGTCAATATATGGACGGGGAGGCAGTGATATCTTTTTAGTAAAAATGGATTCGAACGGAAAAACAAATTCATGCAATACTTTAACGACAACACTATCCCCTTCAAACTATTCATTTCCAAATAACAGTTATACCTTTTCTACAAATTCTATAACCATGGGAATGTCGCAGGGTGTTCAAGTCGCAAATGCAAACATATCAGATTCTGCTACCTGTCAGCCATTTGTTTGCAATTATGGCTATACTACTAATTGCTCAAATCTTGATGTAAATTTTTCGGATTCTTCATATTATTATCCTATTAGCTGGAATTGGAATTTTGGTGAAGCTTCATCTTCATCTAACACTTCCACATCACAAAACCCTGTGCATACATATGCAAAAGGGGGAACCTACAATGTGAAGCTCACCGTAAGCGACGGCACATTAACCGATACTATGGTTAAAACTATCGTTATCTATTCTTTACCGGTAGCATCATTTACCGATAGTATTAAATGTTTACAGGATAGTGTTAATTTTATTAATACTAGCCAAAATGGTGTTTCGTATTTATGGCATTTTGGCGATGGTGATAGTTCTGTGATTGTAAATCCTAAGCATAAATACACTAGCGCCGGGAATTATTCAGTAACAATTCTTGAGAAGGGGCACAAGTGTACTTCCAGCTTTACAGGCACAATTTCAGTAGTTAATGCGCCGAAACCTGTATTTACTTTAAGTGATACTGTAGTATGTATTGGTACGAAAGTAAATGAAGCCGGAAAAACTTTAAATAATATAGCGAATCCACAGTGGTGGTGGGATTTTGGTGAGGGACTGGGTTTCAATAAAACAATAGATTCAAATGCAAGCCATAATTTCATTAAGCCCGGGACTTTTACTGTAACACTAAAAGTATTTGAGCAAGGCAATACATGTTTTGCTACTTATTCTAAAAATATTGATGTACTCGGGTTTTCAAGACCATTTATTGTTTCTTCAACTGCCACCTGTGCGGGTGACAGTATCAATTTATCAGGGAAGGACAGTGCAAACAATACAAATTCCTGGCTGTGGGATTTTGGAGACGGAGATACATCGGGAAGCCATAATCAAAATGTTGCCCATATATATAAATCAGGAGGATCGTATCCTGTAAAGCTTCAGGCAAATAATGGTGCATGTGCTCCAAATAATACAACAACTAAAATTGTAATCGGTAATAATACTAAGCCAATAATTTCGGCACTTAAACTTATTTGTATAAGTGATAGTCTCCATATTACAGGAAATGATAGTAATGGCGGAAATGGCTTAAAATATACGTGGGATTTTGGGGATAAGTCGGGTGATACTATACAAAGCCCAATTCATAAATATACAACCGCAGGCAATTATCGTATTAAGCTGACTCTTAAAAAAGCATCCTGTATTAGCTCAAATACGGACTCTATTAATGTATTTATTGATAGCAGTTGTGTTTGGCCGGGAGATGCTGATTTTAGTAAAGAAGTCGATATTAATGACTTACTACCAATTGGTGTTGGCTATAGTGCAAGTGGGTCAAAAAGGCCCAATGCTTCAATAAACTGGACAGCACAACCGGCTTACAATTGGAGTAATGCTTTTGCAACAGGCCATAATTACAAAGTGGCTGATTGCAATGGAGATGGAACTATCGATAGTCTGGACATTCCGGCAATAACATCCAACTATGGCAAAACGCATACGAAAACATCTGAAGCAGCATCAGGTAGTGCAAATGACCCGGCATTGTCTATAAATTTAGTTTCAGATAGCGCTATGGCTGGCGATACGATTGTAGCAGTTGTTTCTTTAGGTACCAGCGCCAATCCAGTTTCAAATATTTATGGCCTAACATTTGGTGTTTCATACAGCGGCGAATTAAGCGGAGTTAGTTATTTTAAAACTGATCTTTCTAAAGATTGGCTGGGAACGTTGCATAATGACTTGATATCTTTGGAGATAAATGATACTACAAATAGAATTGTTTATGTAGGACAATCTAGAACAAATCATAAAAATGTTTCAGGCGACGGGCAAATTGCAGCCCTTACCTTTATAGTACCTGCCAATATATCTGGTAAACGCGAAGTGAAAAAAATGATTCATTTTAATATTGTAGAATATAAAGCAATCAGTGCCAATGAGAAAATTATTTCTCTCAATCCTGTTGGTGATTCTGTAGTGGCATATGAATATAAATCTGGACTTCCCACCGATAAATTAGAATCTTTCCCACTTCATATTTATCCGAACCCGGCAAATAATGTATTGTATATAAAATCAGATAATCATCATATCAGGTATATTGAAATCAAAGACATGTTTGGTAAAGTTGTTTATTCTCTTGCATCTTCTTCCAATATTTCAGGTATCGCTATCGATGCTTTATCAAAAGGAATGTACGTGATTGATGTGACTACTGATGCAGGAATTGCCAGATCAAAATTTGTGAAGGAGTAGTTATACCCCCATGTTTTGAGGCTGGCTTGTAATGGTCTGCCCCTCTGGGTCAATTTGTATACTATTGATTAACAGCAAGTTCGCCCATCTCCTCCAGCAGCCAACTTATATTCGCCACTTTTTGAGTATCGATTATTTTTTGTTTTAGGCTCTCAACATTTATATAGTAATCTCTTTTTCGCTGATACGGTAATTTGGTTTTAAGTAAAAATGCTTTTTTTGTAAACCTTATTAAGTTTTCATATATCTCCAGTTTGTCTTTTGAGATCAGTTTATTACGACGGATATATATGCCAAAAGAAGAAACAAGCGCGTAAAAACTTTCTTCTTCTTCAAGGTTATAATATATTTTTAAAAGCATTGATTTTGCACCCAGGCTATAAAATATATCTGTAAACTCAACTGAATTAAGAAGTTTAGTAGCCTTTTTATAATCTCCTGTTTCATAGTAATAGTTTGCAAGGTTATAGGTATATGCATTATTCTGAATACTTTCAGGAAGATTCTCTTTAAAGACATTAATCATTTCAAGGGTCCAGTCATATTCTTTAAGTCTGAGTCCCAGCGAAACGTAATTTTTAAAATCCCATTCCATATTTTTATTGTCCCCAAATACAAGTCCAACATCAAGTGTGCGTTTATATATATCAAAGAGACTATTATAGAAAGAGGTATTCCCGGTATTCATTTGCCTGATACAATAGTTTTGTGCAAACCCATAAATGGAACGCAGTTCATCAACAGAAAATAATGGTTCATATGCAACAATCAAACTGTTTAATTCATTAAAATAAAATTCATGGCGATCGTCACTCAGCATCATGTAGATATTGAGATATATATTGATAGCAGGATGATTACTATAAATTTCGGGATGGGAAAATAGATAAGGGATAATAGAATCAAGCATTTTAAACCCATAGTTTGCGGATACTATTTGACTCCTGTTTAGCATTTCGCAACTGTCTTTTAGTTTTTGAGCCAGGTAGAAAAGATCTAATTGATCAGCTTTATTTTGCAGGTTTTCATCATCCGATATTTTGCCCAATTGCCGAAAACTGAAGTCCCTTTCTGAATGGATCATAAAGGATTCGTAAAAGTAATTGCTGTCCCGAAATTGATTTTGACTATGGATGAGTTCTATATCTTTCTCAATGCCATTAATCATAGGATCTATTTCTTTTTCATAGACTTTTGTCATCAGGTTTATTTTTCGCTGAAAACTATTTTGTTTATATTTTTCTTCGGCCAAAAATGCTTCCAGTAAATTCATTAAACCATACATAAGGTCAGGCAGCCATCGCTCCTGGTATACCTGGCTTGGGTACAGCTTTTTTAGTACTTGCTTTTTATCTAAGGCGCATGATTCAAGTATGTTTTCTTGAATTATCAAATTAAGAAAGGAAGACAAATCCTTGTTTTTGTTGAAATAAGGAGAATTTGTAAAATCCCTGAATTCCTCTATTTCAGATTCTGTGAGATGTCTCAAAGATTTTAAAAGCTTACTATTTTCCATGATTTCCTATAATAAATTTGAAAATTATAAAAAATATTTGAAAATTGCAAATTATAAATTATTGATTTTTAAAATAATATAATATCTTAATAATCGAAAGTACACTTTATAATTTGAAAATGCCAATAATATGTAATTTTTTCCCTGTGGATGATTTCTAATCTTTGTATCGTCGAATAGAAACATATGATTAACTTAGAACATTCAATTATGAAAACTCCTACTCTAGTACCCATTGTTGCATTCCGGAAGCGAATTTCCAGTTTGATGTCATTACTCATTTTTATGGTTCTCTATATTATATCGGGGAATCAAATAATGTTGGCGCAAACCCCCATTAATTTTAATACTAAACAACCATTTCTTTTTGAGGAGAACAAAGGGCAGTTAGTTGATCAAGCCCCCGACCCCCTTAAGGGGCCCCAAAAGGTATCAGATATTAAATACTATGGCAAGCAAGGTGGGGTTTATGTTTATCTCCGAAAAGACAAAATAAGTTTTGTTTTCACAAAAACCGAAAACGAGTCAAAGCAAGTTTCCGAAGCCACAGGAACTTCTGTGCTATCCCCCGTCCCGATGAATCGGGAGGGGTGGAAAAATAACGGAATACCTAAACCCTCCAAAATCACCACTTCCCGCATTGACCTTGTAATAATAGGCTCCAACCCTTCCGCGCAAATAATTCCCTCAGTCCAGCAAGAATATTACAAAAACTACTATACCACAGGTGATGCCAACAACGGCATAACTAATGTGCATACTTATAAAACAATTACCTATAGAAACATTTATAATCATATAGATATGATTTTAAATGTGAGTAAAACTCACGGAATGGAATATTCTTTATTAGTGCATCCGGGTGGTAGAGTCAGTGACATAAAATTAAATTGGGATGGTAGACATAAGTCAGAAAATCTTATTGATGGTGGAATCCGTTACAGTAATACTTTGGGCAGTTTGGAAGAAAGTGCGCCTAAAAGTTTTTCGGGAAAAGAGGCAGTAAAAAGTACTTTTACAAATAAAGGAATTGAATTTGGTTTTAAAGTTGAAAAATATGACAGAAACAAAGACTTGCTTATAGACCCAAATTTGGTTTGGGGTACTTATTTTGGAGCAAATGGTGATGATTGGGCCTATGGAATGAGCACAGATGCTTCGGGAAATGTATATGTAACCGGGATAACAAGCAGCACGAGTGGCATTGCTACTTCGGGAGCACCCCAAGCCTCTTACGGTGGCAGCACCTCTGACGCTTATCTTGCTAAATTTACAAATTCTGGCAATTTAATCTGGGCAACATATTATGGAGGGGCAAGCGATGATTGGGGATATGGTGTGAACACAGATGTTTTCGGTAATGTAGTTATGGTGGGATCAACTTATAGCAGAAATGGCATCTCTACAATAGGAGCATATCAATATTCATCTGGAGGAAGTTATGATGCTTTTTTAACAAAATTTAGCAGCGGGGGAATCCTTATGTGGGCAACATATTATGGGGGCACCGGGG
>Ga0207119_1012_pt1 | contig 29863 bp, 31 predicted proteins | sample Alteio_BWMinHeat_43_FD_153505 | JGI IMG/M metagenome (GOLD analysis project Ga0207119, IMG submission 153505) | Enriched cells from forest soil in Barre Woods Harvard Forest LTER site, Petersham, Massachusetts, United States -... | ecosystem: Environmental > Terrestrial > Soil > Temperate forest >... | reverse complement strand
TCCGTCCCCGCGAATGGGATGAACGCGACTTGCCGCTGCAGGTACATCGCGCCGATGGTGTCGCGCACGGCCGGAGCGAGCCCCCAGTCGGCGGTCAAGGCCAATGCGCCGGTGCCCGATGCCGCATCGGGCCGAGCGATCGCGATATTGGGCCGGGCCTCGTAGTAGAAGCTGCTCGAGTAAGGGATCAACAAATTGGTGGAGTCGTAGCCGCCGCGCAGGAACACCAACAGAAAGCGTGGCCCGGAAACCGGTGCGGCGAATAGCCGGCCGGCGACACCGGCACTCAACAAGGCGGCGCTGCCGGCTTTCAGCAAATGACGACGGTTCATACCTTCTCCTCATGCCGACGCGCGTCGGACCATTGCCAGGTGTTACTCATAGCTGAAATCCGGCGACGACAGCAGGAAGGTATTCCATTCCTGCTGCGAATTGGCGCGATTCAAGGCATCCCGCGTGTGTGCCGCCAGGAATGGCTCGACCGCCTCGAAGTACAGACGGTTCGAGAGCTGCGGGAAGCCGCTGATGGTCGCGGCGCCGCCGTCTTCCGCGTCGAATAGACCGGAGCTGCCCGAACCGATGAGTCGCGCGATCTCGAAGCGCCGGCTCATTTGGCCCGAGCTCGCCCAGTTCAGTTCCGTCAAGGGATATCCGTCCGGGGTCTGGTGACCGAACGGCGCTTCGCCCAGGCCGTTGAGCCAGTTGAGCAGCGGACGAGTGTTGCTGATCGGTCGGCCGTCGTAGGCAAAACGTACGGCCGACACCACGAAGCGCATGGGATCCTTGAACTTACCGCCGAGCGCGATGGTGAGTTCCCGTGCCATGAACATCGTGCGCAAGACCGCGGCGATGTCGCCGTCGGTGCGCATGAAGGTCTGCGCCATGCGCTCCACCAGCGGCGGCGGCGGATTGTCGGCCACGAAGTAGCTCGCAAGCTGCCGCGATATGAACCGGGCGCAGGCAGGCTGATTGACGATGAGCGTCACGGCCTCCTCGATCTCTCCGAAGCCCTTGCCCTGGATGGTGTGGCCGAGCAATACCTTGGGCCCGAAATCGTGCCGAGCCGGATTGAATTCGAAGACACCCCGGTGAACGTACAGCGGCTGCCATTCGGGTTTGAGCTTCGGCGGGCTGCCGGCGTTGATGCCCGCGCCGGTGAGCACGTGGGCGAGCTGCTGCACGTCCTGCTGAGTGTAGCCGCCGTTCACGCCGAGAGTGTGCAGCTCCATGAGTTCGCGCGCGTAGTTCTCGTTGATGTGGCCGGCAGCATTCTGATTGTTGTCCAGATACTGCAGCATCGCCGCATGTTCGAGAGTCGCCAGCACCAGATCCTTGAAATGCCCGAGCGCATAGGGACGGATGGCGCGCTCCTCGTAGTCGCCGATCAACCAGCGCAGATTGGCCTTGTTCTGGTGCACGCTGAAATGGTTGAGCCAAAACCAAATCATCTGTTCCTGGAGTTGCTTGGGTGAGTACACCGCGCGGAGCAAGCCGCGGCGCTCTGCTTCATACGCGAGCTTGTTGCCCTGATCGTTGAGCGTCTTTCGCGCCTGCTCTTTGTCCGCTCCATCCGGCATGAGATTGATGGTCTTGTATCGATCGTTGACCTCCGCCAGCGAGCGCGCGGGATCGGCGTGCGTCACCTCGAGCGCGGCGATCTGCGCGGCAATGGGGGCCGGCAGAGAGCCGTCGCCGGCAACGAGCTGACGATCGAGGAATCGCTCGCGGCCCAGCCGGCGATACTCGGCGACACTCGCGCTGTCGAGGCCGAACGTGACTCGTTCAAGCCACAAGGTATCCTCGCGATGCAGGACGGGCAGCGCGGCCGCGGCCGTGCTGGGCGTCGCGCCGGTGGTTCGGTTCAAGTCGGAACGCGCTCCGGGGCCGGCGCACGCGAGCAATAAGACCGTGGACAGCGCGGCCGACGCCGCGCGTAATCTTGCTTGCCCGGAGCCCTTGCGGGCGCATCGTCGTTCCATGGCTGCCCCTAAAGCACGCTCGAAAAATGATTCCTTGTCGTACCAGTACGATAACGGGCTATGCCTGATCACGTTGACCCGACGCAGATCGCGCTTCAATGTCGTCGCCGCTTGGTCACTATTAGTGCACCGCCGGTGCATCCGCGGCACGTTCCATTTCCTTCACACAGCGCGCAGAGTGTTCAACGAGTAGCGTAGGTCGAGTTCAAGCGCACCGCAGCCGATGAGAATGACTGCGGTGCGCCGGACCGCGCTTTGCGAAACGCGCCCGGAAACTGCTAGGGCTTCTGGTTGGGTGGCCGCGCTGGTTTCTGATTGCGCGACTGTGCTTGAGCTTCCAGCTGACGCCTCTGTTCTTGCTGCTGTTCCTGCTGTTGCTGCAGGGCCTGAGCGTGCTGCTGCGCCAATTGCTGAGTTTGCTGCTGGTGCTGTTGTTCCAGCTCCTGAGCACGCTGTTGCGCCAACTGCTGAGCTTGCTGCTGGCGCTGCTGCTGCTCGAGCTGCTGCCTCCTCGCCTCGTCCGCTTGCTGCCTTGCCTGCTGCTGCTGCTGTTCCTGAGCACGCTGCTGCGCCAACTGCTGAGCTTGCTGCTGGCGCTGCTGCTGCTCGAGCTGCTGCCTCCTTGCCTCGTCCGCTTGTTGCCTTGCCTGCTGCTGTTGCTGCTGTTCCTGAGCACGCTGTTGCGCCAACTGTTGAGCTTGTTGCTGCTCGAGCTGCTGCCTTCTTGCTTCGTCCGCTTGTTGCCTTGCCTGCTGCTGTTCCTGAGCGCGCTGTTGGGTTAACTGCTGAGCCTGCTGCTGGCGCTGCTGCTGCTCCAGCTGCTGTCTCCTTGCCTCATCGGCCTGTTGCTTTGCCAGCTGCGCATGGTCGCGCTCCTGCTGCTGCTGCACGCGCTGCCGTTCCGCCGCTTGCTGGGCAAGCAGCTGTTGCTGCTCCTGCAAATGTTGACGCTCGAGAGCGGTGTTGGCAGTGCTCGGCGACGGCGGGCGGGAGACCTGCGGTAGCTCCTGCGGGTGGACCGCAACGGCCGCGGGTCGGGAACCCTCGCCGGCCGCGCTCGGCGGGCGTGCGGGCTCCCCCCTAGCCGATGATGCGGGCACGGGTCGTTCCGGCGGATGTACCACGGCAGGCATGGCCGGCGGCGCCAGTTTCACGGCCGCGGTCACCGGAGGCCGGCCCGTCGGTATGCTTCGGACTGCACCGACGCTCAACGGTCTTCCGCCATTCGCCTGGATGGCTTCCTGCCGCCGCTCGAACGCCGGCGGCGGCGCGGGAGGCGCCACGCGGGCAACCACTGTCCGCGCCTGTACGTTCGCCGACGGCCTTGCCGCGGCCAATCGGTTTCCGCCGAGGAGCGATTGTTTCGTGGGAACCACCGCCGGCGTAACCGCCCGGACGGGCGCGCTCACGATCGAGCGCTCATCGACATGCACGGCGTTTCTCGCAATCGGCTGCGCGGTGGTGAACGCCTGGGACGTGGTCGCGGTCACAGCACCGGGTACGCGACGATTGACGTAGTTGACGTTCGTTACATTGACGGTCTTGTTGTTGATGATGGTGGTGTTGTAGACATTGTTGATGACCGTCGTATTCACCGTGGTGTTCGATACGTTGATGTTGTTAACATAGCGCCGGCTCACGGGATACGAGGGAACGTAGACCTCCCGCGGTCCAAGCGCAAACCAGGCGACCCCCGCGCCGACGCCAACCCAGGCCACGAGCGCCGGCGCGTAGACTGGACGTACGTAGACCGCGCCGAATGCCCGCGGCGGACACGGCACCCACCCCCAGGCTCCTCGCACCGAAATCCATCGACCATAGTGAAACGGGGCAAAGCCCCAGCGCTGATCATCGACCCAGGTGTATCCCCAAGGCTCGATGTAAGACCAATGGCCGTCATGATAGGGAGCCCAACCGGGTTCCACACTGCGCGGGAACCACACGTTGCCGTAATCAGGCGTGGACTCCCACGCTCCTTGGCCATCGAGGTCCTCATAGCCCACGACATCGGACGACACATAGCGCGCGGAGTCGGAGTTGTCCCAACGGCTGTCTCGGCCCTGACTCCACGCATCGAACGAATCCGGCGCCGGGCCGTAGGGCTGCGAATTTTCTACGAGTTCATCGGTGCCGGAAAACACGTCGTACTCGTTGGCATAAACCGAATACGCGCCTCCGGCACCGGACACTTCGCCCTGGCCGCTGCGCACGTTGATGGCAGTGGTGGCGCCGGATTCATCGACGGTGATGCGGTAGACGCCCGGCTGCAAGACGGAAAATGCCAAATTCGGCGTGTCGATTTCGTAAGTCTCATTGTCGTCGAGTCGGCGGACCCGAACCAGCAAGGTTCCCACCGATAATTGAATCTGGGAGACGTTATCGCCCAGATTGAGGAACGACACCGCTGTATTGCTCGAGAGCCGGAGAGCCGAGCCATCCAGCTGCAGCTCCGCGCGGCTGCCCCGGTCCGACCAGATCTTGTCGCCGGTGGTGATCGGTCGATTGAGCGGCGCGGCAACCCAGTCCTCGGTACCCCCGGGCTGAAATGAGACCGAACCTTCCAGATAACCGAGACGCGCGACGCGCGTCGGGGGATCGTCCGTATCCGCCAACGAAACGGCCGGAAGAATGACGGCCGATGCTACAACCAAGCCAAGGAGCAGAACCAAAGCGGATTTACGCGGTGAACTCATTGGAAGCTCTTTCACGTTTGAGATTGCCTCGGGACCGAATTGTCTCACGAAACGATGCGGCCAAAGCCGAACGGACAATGAAGACTCATTCATATGCGCGGCATTGGCCCCAAAAATAGCGAGCGGGGGCGCTTGCTGAGACGGCGAGTTTCGCGAAATGACATTTGAGTAATAAACGAATTTGGAAGAGGCACTGGTTCACACTTTCTGGGATTGATTCCTCGGGAACGAGCCCTGTCGGCGATCGACGACGGTGATTGCCTTGAATCGGTCTGCGCTACCTTGCAAGATGAGAGTTGGGGTGCGACGAGCGGCATACGCCGTCGCCAGACAAAGCGTTTACGGCGCCGCTCAGCGCGCCGATACTGAGGATTGAATATGCGTCAATGGTTCATGGTGTCGATGGCGGCAGTCACGCTCGCCGGCGCCAACGTCGGCCGCGCGGGCGACTTGGGTATCAATGTCATCCTATCGGGACAAGTAGCGCCCGGTGTCTATGGCCAAGTTCAATTCGGCAACGCCGCTCCGCCGCCGGTGGTCTATGCGCAGCCGATGCTGATCGTGCCGCAGGATGCCCCGCCGCCGCCCGTCTATCTACACGTACCGCCCGGCCATGCGAAGAATTGGCGCAGGTATTGCCGACAGTACAATGCCTGCAATCGGCCGGTGTACTTCGTACGGTCCGCTGAATACGAACCGGATTACGATCGCCACAGACATGACGACGATCATGGTCGCGGCCACGACGATCGAGGCGACGATCACGATCACGGTCATGGTCATGGACACGACCGCGATCGGCACGATGATTGACACGACGACCGTTAGCGAGACGCTTTTCGCTTCGGCGGTCTGATCGCGCGGTTCGCTTCGCGACCGACTCGGTCCGTGAAACGTCTGCACCTAAACTTTGGAATTCGGCGTGGGCAATCACTGCGCGCGCCTCATGAGGAGGGGTATCAATGAATAAATCGTTGCTAAGCGGCTTGATCATCGGCGTTGCGGTGGCCGCGGGCGGGGGCGCCATAGCGAGCTTCACCCTGCATCGTCAGCCCGATTACGCGAAGGTGATCGAGGTGACGCCGCTGACGAAATCCGTCAGTACGCCGCGGCAGTCTTGCCACGATGAGACCGTGACCCACAAGAAGGAACCGCGCGATTCGCATCAAGTGATCGGGACAGTTGCCGGCGCCGTTCTCGGAGGCGTGATCGGCCATCAAATCGGCGGCGGCAGCGGAAAAGACATTGCGACGGTCGCCGGCGCGGCCGCGGGCGGCTACGGCGGCAATCAGATCGAAAGGCACGTGCAGGACAAAAACACCTACACGACGACGGAGCAGCGCTGCGAGACCGTCTACGATAAATCCGAGAAACAGATTGGCTATTCGGTACGGTATCGGCTCGGCGATCAGGAACACACCATCAAAATGAATCATGATCCTGGTGACCGCATCCCGGTCCGCGACGGTCAATTGGTGCTGGACGATGCGGCTGGGACTAAAGGCAAGGATGCGTCTGGGTCCAAAGACAAGAAAGGCTAAACCGGCGTAGACGATGGGCGGTGGCATCACGCACCGCCCGTCGCTCATTTCCACCTTGACCCTACCGGACTTCGGTCGCGGTCAAGCGACCGACGGCGGCCCCTTGAGCTCGACGACATTGCCTTCCGGATCCGTGACGTAGATGGAGGGACCCTCTCCTTCCGCCCCGTATCGAGATTCCGTTCGGCCAGCAGCTATTCCGCGCGCTTCGAGCACGCTGCGAATGCCGGCTTCATCGAACGGCTCGACCCGAAAGCAGAAATGATCGAGATTTCGCCCTTCAACGCCCGGCGCCGCGCCGCCGGCGCGCCCCAGCTCGCCATCGATCGGCACCAGGTCAACCAGAGATCGGCCGGCCCGTAGCTGGACCAGACCGATCGAATCTTGTCTGCGCTCGATCGTGCATCCCAACACATCACAGTAAAATCGAAGCATTGCGTCCAGATCGGAGACACGCAACACCAGGTGATCAATATCGCGAATGCGGATCATGAGGCCATCCTAATCGAGAAATCGCCGCACGCGAAATCCAGCCACCCCTCCCCAATCCATTGGCATTCGATTAGGCTGTAGGCCGGTGAACCGGCAGTTCTTTGGAAACTGGACGCCATGACCTATTCCTTGACAATCAACGGCCAGCAGAAGACCGTCTTCGTCGCCGGCGATACACCGCTTTTATGGGTCTTGCGCGACAACCTTGGGTTGACCGGCACGAAGTTCGGATGCGGTGCAGGGCTTTGCGGGGCGTGCACCGTGCATATCGACGGTCAACCCGTGCGTTCCTGTTTGGTGACGATAGGCGCCGTGGCGCATGCGAAGATCACGACGATCGAGGGGTTGTCGGTCGATCGCTCGCACCCACTGCAACGCGCCTGGATCGCGGAACAGGTGCCGCAATGCGGCTATTGTCAGTCCGGCATGTTGATGGTGGCGGCGGCCCTGTTGCGCGACAAACCGCGGCCCACCGAGGATGACATCAATTCCACGATGACCAATTTATGCCGCTGCGGGACCTATCCGCGGGTGAAGCGCGCCATTTTACGGGCGAGCGGCCAGAGCGGCAGCGCGCCGTGAAGCGGGAATTGGCACTGTCGCGGCGCGGCTTCGTTGCCGCGACTTTGGGGCTAGGCGGGTCTGTGCTCTTCTACATGCGCTTGGGCAACCAGCCGGCGTCGGCTGCCTCACCCACGGCGATTCTTCTCAACGGTTGGATCCGCGTGGCACCCGACGGCACCGTCACAGTGTTCTCTCGCGCCACCGAATTGGGACAAGGTGCTCTGACCTCGCTGGCCTTGATCGTCGCCGAGGAGTTGGCGCTTGACCCCGCCTCGGTCAACGTGGAAATGGCGCCGGTGACCGAGGCATTCATGGACCATGGCAACACTCTGGGTTATGGAGTAGGCGCCGCCTACTACGCGACCTGGGGAAGTCTGTCGAGCCGCGACATGGATGGGAGTATGCGCAAGATCGCGGCGACGGTGAGAGTTCTGCTGCTGCGAGCCGCGGCGCACACATGGGCTGTGGCCGAGAGCGAATGCAGCGCGGAAAATGGCGTCGTGCGTCACTCAGGCGGAAGAACATCGTCTTACGCCGCTTTGGCACCGATGGCGGCCACGTTGCCCGTGCCGCAAGACATCGAACCCCGGCCGCGCGCCGGCTGGCGCCGCTTAGGCCGAGCGACGCCGCGCGTCGACATCCCCGCGAAAACCGACGGCAGCGCCGTCTACGGCGTCGACGTCAAGCGTCCGGGCATGCTCGTCGCGACCATCGCCCAATGCCCCATGTTTGGCGGCAAGCTCGAGTCGGTCGATGTCCGCGTCGCGGAAAAAATGCCCGGCGTCAAAAAAATATTGGCACTGGAAGACGCGGTCGCGGTGATCGCCACGGGTTACTGGCCTGCCAAGCAAGCCCTCGCTCGGTTGCATCCGATTTGGCGGGCGGGAGAGCGGAAGGCCGCCGACAGCGCCGCCCAATACGCCTCGCTGCGGCGAGCGGTACAGTCGCCGGACCATCTGTATCTGCCGGAAGGTGCGCGAGCGCCTGAATTGCTGGCCGCGCACAGCGCCGGCATGACCGCTGCGGCCGCCCATCTCGAGGCGCTCTACGAAGTGCCATTTCTGGCTCATGCCCCGATGGAGCCGATGAACGCGACCGCTCACGTCACGCCGCAAGGGGCGGAGTTATGGGTTCCCACCCAATTCCAATCGATGGTCCGCGACGTGGTGGCGGAGCTTCTCGGCTTGCCGCGCGAGAAGGTCACGGTGCACACAACGGCGGTGGGCGGTGGTTTCGGCCGCCGCACGGAAATCGACTATGCCATTCAGGCGGCCCAGATCGCGCGCCATGTCGAGCAGCCGGTCAAACTGATCTGGTCCCGGGAAGAAGACACGTCACGCGGGTATTTCCGCCCGATGGCAGTCATGCAACTTGCGGCGGGCTTGGATGGGCGCGGCCAGCCCACTGCCTTCTCCTTCACTGCGGCATGTCCCTCAATCATGGACTACAGCATCGAGAGGCGCCACGGCGCACCCCAGCAAGAGATCGAGGAAGCCGGCATTGCCAATGCCAGGGATTTGCCCTATGCCCTATCGGCGCAAAAGATCTCGTTGGCATCGACGGACCTCGGTGTGCCGTTGACCTGGATGCGCTCGGTGGGATCGCAGGCGAGCGTCTTTGGCATCGAATGTTTCCTCGATGAAATGGCCGCGGCCGCCAAGGCGGATCCTGTCGCCTATCGACGCCATCTGTTGCGCCAGCGGCCGCGCGAACTCGCGGTCGTGGAAAGGCTTGCCGCTTTTGCGGCCTGGGACCGACCCGCGGCCGCCGGGCGGCATCGCGGCTTTGCCCTGAACGCCGCCAACGGATCGGTGGTCGCACAAATCGTCGAGCTCGAGGTCAGTCCGCAGCGGGCCGTCAAGCTGCATCGCATCTACTGCGTGGTGGATTGCGGAATCGCGTTCAATCCCGACACGGTGGTCGCGCAGATGGAAGGAGGAATCATCTTCGGCTTGACCGGCGCCTTGCTCGGGGAAATCTCCCTCAAGGACGGCGCCGTTCTGCAAAAGAATTTCGACAGCTACCCGTTGCTCACGCTCGCACAGACCCCGAAAATCGACGTGCTGATACTGGAATCCGACGCTCCCGTGGGCGGAGTCGGCGAGGAGGCCGTTCCCCCCGTGGCACCCGCCGTAGCCAACGCCATCTTTTCCGCCACCGGACAGCGGCTGCGCTCATTGCCGCTGATGAGGCAGGGCTTTAGCTTGGCGGATGCCATTTAGCGAATCGCGCACGCGGTGAAAGATGTAAATTGGTGCGGCCGGCAGGATCGCCATAGAGTTAGATTGGAATGCCCCTATCCGAGTTCGAAGTCGACCATTTGCTGCATACGGATACCGTAGCGCTGCGTAACATCCGCTGCAGCGGTGCGTGCCGTCATCGCAGCACGGAAGAATGCGCCTCGACCACGCACCTCGTCTTCCCCTATCGAGGCATTTACATGCGGCACGTCGGGGGCGATCAAGCGGTGGCCGATGCGAATCATGTACTTTTCTTCAACGCCGGCCAGGGCTATCAGGTCAGCCATCCGATAGCGGGAGGCGATGCAAGCCTATCGCTGGCGCTGTCGGAATCCGTCCTGCGTGAACTCGCGCCCCGGTCTCTTTTGAATGACGACGGGAAATTGGGATTCCGCCGCCAGCATCAGCGCATCGACCCTCGCGCGCAAGCCTTGGTCGCCCTGCTTCGGCATGGCCTGGACAACGGCATCATTGAACCCCTGGAGGCCGAAAGTCTGGTGCTGACCTTGGTTTGCCGTAGCCTAGGTCCACGCACATCGCACGAGCCGGGAGCGACTCGTGCGCGCCGCCGGCTGGCGGACCGTGTCAAAGTCCTGCTGGCCAGCGATCTTTCCCGGCGCTGGACGCTCGCGGAGATCGCCGCAGAAATCCGCGGCTCGCCCGTATACCTGACCCAGGTGTTCCGGCAGACCGAAGGTATTCCTCTCTATCGCTATCACCTGCGGCTGCGCTTGGCGCGGGCACTGGACCTGATTGCGCGATGCGACGATTTGTCCGCTTTGGCCGCGGAGCTGGGCTTTTCAAGCCACAGCCATTTCACCGCCGCGTTTCGGCAGGCCTATGGCCGATCGCCCACGGCTTTCAAGCAGTCCGCCCAGGGCTCTTAGAAACCGCTAAAGATTTCGACAGCGGCCCCAGTCGCGAGATGGTCTCCTATTCACGCCCGATACGCGGGCCGAAAAAGGAGATAGCCATGCTCGAAAGAACCTGTGCTGCCTGCGATTGCAAGCTGGATGAGAGTGCCATCAAGGTGACCGTTGGCACGCACGTTGTCGAAGTCTGCTGCGAGGAATGTGCGCAGAAACTGCGCGAAGCCCGCCCGACGAAGCCATCATGACCGGCACGGAGTTTTTTGCCGGTCAGCGCAGCGTGACAACGCCGTCGGGAGACATCCACTACGTCGAGCGTGGCAGCGGACGGGTCGCGTTGTTCGTTCACGGTGTGTTGCTCAATGGCTATTTGTGGAGACACCAGCTCGCAGAGCTCGGCGACCTACGCCGCTGCATCGCCGTGGATCTGATGGCGCATGGCAACACCCAGATACCCGTCGCCCAAGATGTTTCGGTAACCGCCAACGCGCACATGTTGGCTCAGTTTCTCGATGCGCTCGAAATCGATGAGGCGGACTTGGTGGGCAACGACAGCGGCGGCGGCATCTGCCAGATATTCGCCGCGCTATACCCCCAGCGCGTTCGCAGCCTTGTGCTGACCAATTGCGATGCGCACGACAATTGGCCGCCTGAAGCATTCAAGGGATTCGTCGGTATGGTTGCCGGCGGCGGGCTCGCGGGAACTCTGGCCGCCATGCTCGCCGACAAATCCATCTATCGATCGCCTCAGGCGCTGGCATCGGCGTACGAGCGTCCGGAGGCGGTTTCCGACGATACCATCGAAACCTACCTGCGGCCGCACGTTCGTTCGCCGAAGCGCACCCGCGACTTGGAGAGATTCGTCGACGCGTTCGATTGCCGCCACACCGTCGAGATCGAAATACCGCTGAGACGGGTGCGGGCGCCCACACTCATTGCGTGGGGAACGGACGATGTCTACTTCGACCTGAAGTGGTCTCATTGGCTGCAGGAAGCAATCCCAGGAACCAGGAGACGCGTGGAATTCAAGGGCGGCCGCATCTTCTTCCCGGAAGAGCGCTGGAGCGAGTTCAACCAGGAGGTAAGAGCTCACTGGGTTGCGGCCTCCAAGGGGTGACAGACATGAGAAGCCTCATCGCGAATGCGTCAACGTCGAGGATCCACAATGCCGAATGAAACCTTTAGAGCTCTCCACCAAGGCCCCGCACTGCTCGTCTTGCCCAACGCCTGGGACGCGGTCACTGCACGCTTGATCGAGAGCATGGGCGCGAAAGCGATTGCGACCACGAGTGCGGGGCTGGCTTGGTCGCGCGGTTATCCGGACGGCAATGCGCTCCCGACGGATCAAGTGATCGCCGCGACTCACGACATAGCCCGAGTCATTCGGGTGCCGCTCACGGTCGACATCGAGGGCGGCTATTCAGACGACCCGCACGAGGCGGCAGATCTGGTTGTACGCATTCTGGACATCGGTGCCGTTGGCATCAACATCGAAGACGGCGCCGCCTCCGCCGATCTTCTGTGCAAGAAGATTGCGGCCGTCCGGAACGCCGCCGTGCGCGCGGGTGTGGATCTATTCATCAACGCGCGCACCGACGTGTATCTACGCGGCATCGCCGGCGGAGATGCGGCCATCGCGGAAGTCATTCATCGGGCTTCACGCTACCGCGCCGCCGGCTGTGACGGTCTATTCGTTCCCGGCATTTCAGGCGGCGACGCCATGGCGGCCATTGCCGAGGCGATCAAGCCGATGCCGCTCAACGTCATGGCCCTGCCGAATCTGCCGTCGATGGATGCGCTCCGCAAGAACGGCGTCCGGCGCCTGAGCGCGGGATCCGCAATCGCGCAGGCAGCGCTCGAGTGCACTAGGCGCCTCACGGCTGCTCTCCTCGCGGGATCCCTCGGCGAGATGTTCGGCGCGGCCGCGGAGTACGGTTCAGTTAACAAGCTCTTCGCCCACGACACCCCTCTTACATTACCGTCCGCACCGTGAATTGTTTCGACGTCTGGTGCGCTCTCACTGCGCGTTAAGGGAGGTCCTCAAACGCCCTTCACCTCATCTGACTCCGCACTTCCTATTATCTGACTTACCAATGTCATGGCTGCCGGGTACAGTCCTTCATCCCATTCGCCGAACCCAAGGAGAGCCTATCGCCATGGTACGTGTCGTGATTTTGATGCAGGAAAACAAGACGCCTGACTTCTACTTTCCCACCCTGGCCTCTTGGGGCGCCAATGTTGAGAATCGCGGAAATCTGCTCACCTCGCCCCCGTTGCCCGATCCCCCGCACGACCGCAATGCGTGGGTTCACTACAAGATGGGAAACTACGCCCCGACCACGCTGCAGATCGACAACGACGCGATCCTGCCTTTCTATAGCTGGCTCGCAAAGCAATTCACGTACTGTGACTATCACTTCGGGCTCGGCACCAATTCCACGCCGGGCCACATGCTCGCCGTCGGCGGCCAGACGCCAACGCTGCGCAATCCGCCCTCCGGGACTTCTCCGGTGTGGGACCTGCCGACTATCTTCAAGCATGTCGAGGCCGGCGGCCGCACGTGGGGCGCGTTCACCGGAAGCGATCTATATCCCTTGAAGTTCTACAAAGAATTGGCGGACGCGGCGAGCCGCAAGAACATCCACACCTCCACTCAGCCCTCCAATGACACATTCACCGCGATGGCCGCCGCAGGGACGCTGCCTGATTTCTGTTTCGTGTGGAGTCCCGCGGGCTATGACGAGCACGCACCGGACCAGACCGCCAATCCTCAGTACGTGACCCAGGGCCACAACTTGTCGTGGCAACGTGTAGACGCCGTCGTCAAGGCAGGCGGCTGGGCCGACACTGTTTTCATACTGACTTGGGACGATTGGGGCGGGTACGCCGACCATGTGTCGACGCCCGACGCCGAAACGGTAGTCGACGCCCTGCATCCCTCAGGCTTTCAGCTCAGCGGCGGTTCGCGGATTCCGATGCTCATGTTCGGAGGACGAGTCAAGCAGGGGATCGACACCAGCTGGCATTCCCACGCGGTCATTCCGAAGACCGTCATCGACCTGCTTGGACTTGCGCCGTTTGGCATTCCGCGGGTAGACACCTCCGCCTCATTGGCGGGACGGGTGGATGCTGCACTGGCTCGTCCAGTCCCGCCTTCTCTCGGCAGCACGATCGTACAGCCGCCCGCACCCAATCCAAGACCCCCGGTACAAGCACCCGGACCTTGGGGAGGGCCGAATGCGCAGCCATTGCCGGATTTGACGGCCAACGGCGGCGCGAAGATTCCGGCCCCGAATGATGCAGTAGTGAGTGCAAAGCCACCGAAATTGCCGAAGGGGCTCTAGCGTAGAATGCCCGCGCCGATCACTGGCGCTTGTCCGAGACCGCTTTCTCGGTCAAGCTCCGGCTGCTAAAAGAAGGCGGATCTGAATGCGGGCGTTTTTGTTGTTTGTCGGACTCATGATCGCCGCTCTGGCGGCGATTGCAGTGTTTACTTACCCGGCTTGGTTGCTGCTGCATCCGCATTTCAATTTCCCATTTCACCGCCTGGGCGAGCGCATCGGCATGCTGGCGCTGCTGATCGGATTCATGTTCGCGGCCAAACGCGCCGGTCTCGCCGACAAGCAAAGCCTAGGGTACGCACTGCCCCGGCGGCGTTTCGTGCATGAGATGCTGCTGGCGCTCGCGATAGGCGCGATTAGCATGCTCGCGGTCGTCGGAATCATGACGGCGATCGGCCTCCTCCGGTGGTCGGACACCGGCCTCAGTGCAACCGCCCTCACCCAGCTGCTTGCTGCGCGCCTACTGAGCGGGATTGCGGTGGCACTCATCGAGGAGACCTTTCTGCGAGGCGCGATGTTTACCGCGCTCGAGCGAGAATCGGGCGTCCGCACCGCCGTTGTGCTGACCGCGGTCATCTACTCGGCGACACATTTCTTCGCGAGTTTTCACATCGCCGCCGATCGCGTGACGGCCTCGAGCGGCTTTGATCTGCTGGCCGGAACGCTGCATCTTTTCGGCAATCCGTTGGCGATCCTCGACGCGTTTCTATGCCTGTTCGCGGTGGGTGTGGTCCTGGCGATCATCCGCGCGGTCACGGGCAATATCGCCGCCTGCCTCGGGCTGCACGCGGGCTGGGTATGGGTGATGTTGGTGACGCATCAACTGAGCGCACCCGTCCGGGATGAGCCGCTGAGCTTCCTGCTCAGCGGCTTCGATGGATTCGTGGGATGGCTGGTGCTCGGCTGGACGATCCTAATAGGTGTCGGACTGTACGAGTTTTACTCGCGGCGCATGCGGGCCGAACGACTGCATCTAGTCGGCAACCCCCATCAATGACCGTCGATCGGCGGCCGCCCTCCCCTGCGCCGCACCCTGGAATCCAATCCGATTGGCCGCCCTGATCGCGAAAACTATTTGTTCAGACGTATTCCAGAGTCGTTTAGCGACGATTTCATCCGTTAGCAGCGGATCGGTATGGCTGATGACCTGGCAGTTCGACCAATTCTCGCCCGATATGCCCGCGATCTGCGGACTCGCCGCCAGCAGCGCCGCAGTCGCCGCACGCTGGGCGGCGGACTTCGTGAACAGTCGGGCGATCGGACCGATTATTCGCCGCATCCATCCCGCGTTTTGATGGAGTCCGGCAGGTTTGATGATCCCCGCATCAAATGAATTGACCAACACGCCTCGCGGGGCAAGACGGCGCGAGAGTTCCTTGGCGCAAATCGCATGGGCCGATTTTGCCCGTCCGCCGGGCACCAAGCGCTCATAAGAGTGCCGGCTGCGGAGATTATCGCGTGCCGCCTGGTGGGCCGGCGCTCGATTGCCGATGACTTCCCCGCAGACCATGACGATCCGTCCGCCGTTGCTGCGGACTCGGTCGGCGAGCCGATTGACGAGCGCAAAATGTCCGATGTACTCGACAATGGACTTAAGTTCGATATCGCAATACCTCTTCCGGCCGGAGAGATTCCCGAGCTCCGTCGTCGTGATGATGGCATCCAGCGGTCCAGGGAGGTCGCATATCGAGTCCGCCGCGGAGCCGATCGAGTCGACATCCGCAAAGTCGCAGGCCATCGGTGTCGACCAGTTGCCCGCCGCATCGCAGGCTGCCCGCGCATCCTGGAGTGTCTGTGCGAGGCCGATGACATGCGCGCCGTTGGCAACCAGAGCCTTCATGGTTTCGAGTCCAATGTCGCTGCGACATCCGGTTACGACCATTCGCTTGCGGGTCAAATCGACGCCGGCGAGCACCTGATCGGCTGTTGAACGAGCGCCGAAAGGATTGGATTGAGTCATATACGATACCCTCAAGGTCCTGGCCGCCTTTCCACCTCGTGTATGTCCGCGGCACGCCATTGAATGAGAGTCCAGCTTCCGCCGCATGCACGGTGCGGCGAAACCGGCTTCTCGTTTAGATTGACCATCCTAGTAGGCCGTTTTATTCCGTTGATGTGGGGTTTATGGACAGGCAGTGACAGTGTGTATGCAACGAAATAGTGGACCCTCTTCCTAACCCGTCCGAACGGTGGAAATTGCTGGTCACTCATGACGCCCAGTGACATGGACGGCCATCGTCCAGATTGACCGGCCGGCCGGGAGTGCGTACCTTTTCGGCCGCTCAACATCCACGAGCCTCCGAGGCCTTACATGCACCGTTGGCCACCACGCTGTGGTTGACCTAAGAAAGTTTCTCCGGAAGCGTGCAGCATTTCCGGAGCGCGCTCGGCGGATCGCGGAATGGCTGCTGCTGCTCCTGACGTCGATCATCTTGGTGGCCGCGATGCGTGCCGCCCAATTGCCCGCGGCGCTCATGCTGGGTCCGATGATCGCGGCGATTGGGTTTGCATTGGGCGGCGCCAAAGCTCGCCTTTCGCGGCCCTTCGCTCTGGGCGCCCAGACGGTTCTAGGCTGCCTCATTGCCAAGTGGTTCAATTCCGGATTGCTGTCCGTGCTCGCCACCCATTGGCCGACACTGATCGGCCTTTCTGCAGCCACACTCGTCATGACCGCGGCACTGGGACTGCTGATCACACGCCGCGGCTGGCTTCCAGGCACGGCCGCAATCTGGGGATTGTCGCCGGGCGCGGCTTCCGTCATGGTATTGCTCGCGGATGAGCACGGCGCCGATAAACGCATAGTCGCGTTGATGCAGTATTCCCGAATCATTCTCGTGGCCTTCGCCGCTATAGCAGTGGCACAGGTGCTTGGACATCCCGGCGGAGCCGCCGGTCTCCTGGTGCCAAGTGCCGGACGTGCGCTGTGGTCTCCTCCATTGCACGCACTCGGCTTTATCGAAACGATCGCGCTGTCGCTGGCCGGCGCGCTGAGCGCGAAGCTCACTCGGCGCTCGAGCGCCGCTCTATTCGTCCCGGCATTTGGCGGCGCGGCTCTTCAGGCGGCAGGCCTCATCACCATAGACCTACCGCCCCTCGTCCCCGCAATCGCATTCGGCGTCATTGGCTGGTACGTCGGGTTGAGCTTCACCCGTGAGGCCTTGGCATACTGCCTGAAAATATTTCCGCGAATGATGGCGGCCATCGTGGCCATGATAGCCATGTGCGGCCTGTTGTCGGTGCTGCTGGCCGAGCTGGTACCGAATACCGATCCTTTGACCGCCTACCTGTCGATGACTCCCGGCGGCATGGACACGGCGGTGGTCATTGCGGCGACGACGAACGTGTCACTGCCGCTCGTGCTCGCGGCGCAAATGGTCCGATTGATCATCGTCATGATCGCGGGGCCCTCCATGGCCAAGGCCGTCGCCGGCTGGCAGCGCCGGACGGTCTAGCTCATTCGCTCGCTCGTTCGACGTCCCGGCTTTTCGATATGGGTCAATATCGCACGGTGAACGTCACGCCGAACGTGCGCGGCGGAGTGTAGCGCGAGAGATAAATGTGATCCGCCGGATTGAAGTACTCCGGGGGCGTGGCGAAGTACGGCGTAAAGTCCGGAAAATTCACCAGTGCGCGCTTGTTCGTTATGTCCCTCGCAAATAGGTTGACGGACACCTTGTCGCCTTCAGAGCGCCAGCCCAAGTGAAGATTCACGAAGCCGTTGATACGCGTCTTGTTCAGAATCACCTGAGGCGTGTCGTTCGCGTCGACGAACTGTATCTGGCTTCGATACGTATAGTCGGCGCCCGCCATCACGGCGCCGCTCACCGCGGCCCATGGCACCACAATCTCGCTCGAGAAATGAACTTGCTGTTTTGGCGTCTGCGGAAGCGTGTTTCCCGCGTAACTGACCGTCACGCCGGAGTCATTCAGGAAGTTGTATTCGCGATATTTGGCGTCCGTGTAGGCGTAATTGGCCGCCAAGGTCAGCCACGAGACCGGCAGGTAGGTCACTTCGGCTTCGATTCCCTTGACCCGGGCCTTGCCCGCATTGGTGGTGAAATAGGAGTTCACCGCGGGATTCGAATCGAACTGAGTCCGCTGAAGATTCGTATAGTCAGCCAGGAAAATGGCCGTGTTCAGGTTGATCCTGCGATCGAATCCCACCAATTTCGCTCCGAGTTCGTAGTTGATGACGGTCTCGGGATTGAATGGTGTCCGCAAACCTTCGTTGGTGGACGCCGTGGAGTCAAATCCGCCGCTGGTGAACCCCTTTGCCACCGTTGCGTAAGTGAGCCATCCCTTGGACGGCTTGAACGAAAGTGTGGCTTTGGGGGTAAATGCGTTCCAGGAGGCCGCATAGGGCCCGCTGCTCTCGGTAGGAGTCACTTCGGTGTGTCCCGAACGGTGTTCCGAGGAGTAGCGCGCTCCGACTGTCAGGTCGAGTGAGTCTTGCAGGGCGTATGTCGCCTCTCCGAAGACTGCCCGGCTGGTGGTAAGCACTTCCTGATTGTGAGCGGACGATCCGCCGTAAGGCGCCTGGAACGAAAAAATCGTGCCCGGTACCGGATAGGCCGTGTAAAACGTGTCATCGAGCCGGTTGAGATGCAGGTAAAAGAGGCCTGCCACCCAGGTGAATCGCCCGCCGAGTGCAGACGTAAAATGAATCTCTTCGGTGTACTGCCGATCCTTCACGGTCTGCGTGGCCAGCAACGATGTGGTCGGGTCCCCTAACGGCGCATAGAGAATTCCGGATGTCACCGAGCGGTAGCCCGTAATGGAGGTCAATGTACCCGCTGCCGACGTCCAATCCACATTGGCCGACGCCCCGACGATGGTATCGGAAGCCTGCGGGGTCAGCGCCGCGTTGGTCACATCAGGACCGAATTGCAGCCCCGGAAAGAGCGACGGAACAAAAGTCGACTCCAGCAGCCCCACGCGAGACTCCGACGTATCACGCAAATACTCTCCGCCCCAGGTCACCTTCAGGTCGTCCGCCGGCAGCCACAGCAATTGGGCCCGCATCGACCCGGATTTCTCCCGGCCGTTTTCACGATTCTGCACCACGTTGTCGATGTATCCGTCCCGCCCGTGAAGCAGGAAGGAAAACTTGCCGGCAAGCACATTCGAGACGAGCGGTCCGGTGGCAAGGCCATTGACCTCAGCCAGGTTGAAGTTGCCGTAAGTGAGTTGGCCTTTGAAGGAAGGGTCGAAGCTCGGCGCAATCGTGCGCATGATCACGGCGCCGCCCGTGGTGTTCCGGCCGAACAGCGTACCCTGCGGTCCCCTCAGCACCTCGACGCTCTGAAGATCGAACAAATCCGGCGTCGTGTCGTGCACACCGGTTCGGGGGACGCCATCGATGAATACCGAGACGCCGGCGTCAGACCCCGGCGTGTCATTGTCGACGCCGGTGCCCCGGATGGAGAAATAAGTTTCTTGCCGCGTCACCTGCGTAAAGACGAAGTTGGGGACCGACAGCTCGAGATCGTTCAAATTGACGATCCGCTGATTGTCCATCTGATCCGAAGTCACCACGGACATCGCAATCGGAGTATCGCTGAGCTTCGTCTCGCGGCGGGTCGCCGTCACGATAATTTCTTGCAGGCCGGCTTCTTTTTCACGCGCCTCCGGCGTCGCCTGCCCCCAGGCTCCGGTGACAAGGCTTGGAGAGGCCGTCACCGTCACGAGACAAATCAGGAACCGGCACTTCGAATCGAGTGATATACCCAGCATCTCGTCCCCCTATCTTGCAATTTCTCGCAGCCCTGCTCTCTGGCTGGCGCCAACGCGACCCTGTATCGAGCCGTCATGTCCTGATGTTCCGCCGAGCCGGTGATGCGCTCGACGGCTGGAGATTGCCGCGCTTCGAGCGGCGGCGTCAATCTTGATCGACTTCGTCAATGAATGGTCGCGCGAGAGGGTTTCCGGCTATTCGGACTCCCGCGCGCCGACGCATGGCATCCGCACGCGCAACGATGAACTCAGCGGCGAGGAGAGTCAGCGGCGGCCGGCAAGTGCCCGCCGATACGCGGGCAACACATACCAGAGCGTGACCGCGGCCAGCAGAAAGGCGGACGGAACCACGATTCGCAGCGACGTCGCTATCTCGGCAGGGTCTTTGAAAACATGATCGTTGAGCACACCGACGAGCAGAGGTCCCAGGGTTGCCGCGAAGATGTTCGTCGTCGCTATATACAGCGCGGATATCACCGCGCGCATGCGATTCGGCAATAGATCGGCCAAGCTTGCCTGAACGATTCCGAAATTAAAGCCGATGAGATAATTCAACAATCCTATTCCGATGAGGGCGACCGCCGTGCTCTGCAGCGTAAGCACGAGCGCTCCTACGACGCAGCCGCTCGCCGATAAGAGACCGATGAACGGCTTGGCGTCGACACGCCCCAGCTTCGCCAGCCAATCTGCCGCGACGCCGCCGGTGATGGCCCCCAAGGGCCCGAAAACGAGGGTAAAGGCTCCCAAACGAAGCCCCGCATTGCCGATGCTCCAACCGTGGGTGCGCAAGAACAATGTGGCTCCCCACGCATTGACGGTGGTTGCGCCCAGCGAAATCAGCGCGAACCCGATGATGATGCCGAAGACCGCAGTTCGCTTAGTTCTGAGCTCCCGCATCATCGGTCTGAACGCTAGAGTTGCTTCGGCCGAACGCCCATCATCACCCAGGCGTGGAGGTTCGCGCACGCCCATCAACAGCGGCACGACGAACAGCCCGACCAGGCCCATCAAGATAAAGACCAGCCGCCAGGATGCCAGGAGCCCAGCCATCGGTACCACGGCGCCCGCCGGCCCGAAGACCTTGATCAAGGCTCCGCCCCCGCCCATTGCCAGTCCCGACCCCAGATAGAGGCCGATCGAATACACGCTGAGCGCGCGCGCCCGCGATTTGGGCCCGAAGTAATCGGACAGGATCGACACCGCCGCCGGCATCAGAACCGCCTCACCCGCCGCGACCGACATTCGCGCCAAAAAAAGCTGCCGTACGCTTTGAGCCAGCCCGCAGCACACGGTGGCGCCGCACCAGAAAATCACACCGTACACGATGAGGTCGCGGCGATTTCCACGGTCGGCGAGGCGCGCCAATGGGAAGGCGAAAAGGACATAGACCACGGCAAAGGCGGCGCCTTGGAGCAATCCCATGGTGGTATCGCGGACGGAAAAGGCGGCCTCGATCGGGGCCACCAACAGCGCCAGCACCGAGCGATCCATGTAGCTGATCGACAAGAGCAGCATCATGACGACGCAGACGTACCAAGCGTAGCGGCCCCCTTCCCGCCGTGCGCCGACAAGACCCCGGTGAGACCCCACCGCATCGCCCGCTTTGGCGTTCAACACATGCTGCCGGCGATCAACGGTCGCGCAGGCGAAACCAACCAGGACGTCCGGACAGGGTGCATTCACGGTCCTCGAAGGCATTTCTCGTGGTCAGGCGGCCGGAATTTACTGCCAGTTGGATGGCCGGTCAACATGGACGCGAGCGATCAATGTATGATCCAGTGTTCGACGGCGGCGAGCCTGATAGGCACGGCGCGCCTTGATGGTCCCGAGGAAATATAATTGATGCATTCATTCGGAGATGACAGTGGACAGTAATTACTTAAGTGCGGAACAGGCTGCGAAAGCGCTCAACGTCAGTCTGCAGACCTTGTATGCATACGTCAGCCGCAAAGGTGTTCGTTCGCTGCCTATTCCCGGCACTCGCAAGCGGCGTTACTGGAAGTCGGACATTGACCGGCTTCTCGATAAAAAGCTGCCCGCTCCGATCACGCCGGGACCGCTCAAGCATGAAAGCGAGATCACGCTTCTCACGGGCAGCGACGTTTTCTACCGCGGTCAGAACGCCGTGGAACTCGCCGAGCATGCCTCGTTCGAATCCGTCGCGGCGCTGCTGTGGGGCGTCAAGGAGGAGGAAGTATTCGGGAAAATCCCCCCGAAGATTCCTCCGCTATTCAAGCAAATGGACAAACTGCTTGCCAAAGAAAGCGAAATAAACCGCGCCACAGCGCTGTTCGCGTTGCTCGAACAAGCCAATCCCAGGGCGTACGATCTCTCCGCCATCGGCATGGCGCGGACCGGAGTCGACATACTTCGTTGTTTGGCAGCAATCACTTTGCGCACGGCAAAGGTCACCGCTGAGCCCATCCACCTGTTCGTCGCCCGCAATCGCGGCCTGTCGCCGCCGCTGAGTGATTTGGTGCGCCGACTGCTGATCCTTTCCGCCGACCATGCCTTCGAACCCGGCACCGTGGCGGTGCGCACGGTGGCGAGCACGGGCGTGACACCCTGGCGGTCGCTGATCAGCGGATTCTCCGTGACGCTGGGCCGGCGCGGAAGGAGCTTCGAAGCGATACATCGCTTCCTGCTCGAGATTGTCGCGTGCAGCGATCCCTACGCGATGGTCGTCGGGCGCATCCGAGACGGAGAGCGCTTGCCGGGATTCGACAGTGACACGGTGGCCACCGTTCATCAGACAGGCGATCCGCGCATGCGCGCCATTTTCGAATATTGCAGCGTCATTCTCGCCAAGGATCCCGCCTTCGCGCGAGTAAAGGCGGTAACCGCAGCGATCAAAGAGATCAAGAACGTGGTACCCAGCTTTGCGTTCATGGCCGTCTTCATCGGCTGGAAAATCGGTCTCAACCATCAGGATTCGCTGTTTCATCTGGGACGCGCCGCCGGCTGGGTTGCGCACGCGATCGAACAATATCAAGCCGGAGAGACCTATCGTCAGCCTGATACTTACCAAGGAGCGCTTCCGGTTTGATCGGGAGCTCTCGAGGCTGCCGCCGGTACGTCAAGGCTCGGGGCAGATCGCCGCGGGCGCCCGCGGCGGCGACGCCATCGCCCGCGCCGCAGATTGACGAATTTTATCAATCTTGACGGAATTCAATCCTGGGTCAAACTGAATGCCAATGGACGCGATACTCAATCCCATGGCGACGTGGCAGGCACAGCGTCCGATGATGGGACGAACAGGCAGGACACATGACACAGGCAGATAGAACCCCGGTCACCGTTCTGGTTCCGACCGGCATGCTCGGCGCCGGCCTTCAGCGGGGACACATCCGCTACGGTATTGCATCCGGCGCCCACGTTATCGCGGCGGACTCGGGATCGACCGACAGCGGCCCCTCCTATCTTGCGAGGGGCGTCTCGAAAATGAACCGGGAGTCCATCAAGCGAGACCTCGAGATCCTGATGGACGAGGCGTTCAAAGCGAAAATCCCGATTCTCATCGGCACCTGTGGCACCTCGGGGACCGACTCCGGTGTCGACTGGACGCGTGACATCGCCATCGAGGTGGCACGAAACCTCGGGATCACACCTAAAATCGCCTGTCTCTACAGTGAACAGGCTCCGCCCGATCTCGTCTCGAAGAATCGGCAAGGCAAGATTACCCCTCTACCGCCCATGGGACCCGTCACCGATGAAGTGTTGGAATCCTGCGAACACATCGTCGCACTCATGGGTCCGGAACCCTATATTGCGGCGTTGCAGGCAGGCGCCGATATCGTCCTCGGCGGGCGCACGACCGACACCGCCGTTCTCGCCGCCGTTCCGCTACTCATGGGTGCCGGCGCCGGGCCTGCCTGGCATGCGGCAAAAATTGCCGAGTGTGGAGGTCAGTGCACGGTCAACCCGCGAACCGGCGGCGTTCTGATGCGCGTCGGCAAGGACGCATTTGAGATCGAGCCGCTAGATCTCGACAATCAATGCTCACCCGAGAGCGTATCGGCCCATATGCTCTATGAATCCAGCGATCCTTACCGGCTGACCGAGCCGGGCGGCGTCCTTGACGTTACCCAAGCCGACTATCGACGGCTCACTCCCCGCGTGACCCGCGTGACGGGCTCACGGTGGGAGCCGATGCCCTACACGATGAAGCTGGAAGGGGCCCGTGGGGGCAACTTCCAGACCATCATGATCATCGGCATCGAGGACCCCGAGGTGCTCGCTCATTTGAACGAGTTTCACGATACTCTGCAAAGAGTGCTGACGGATCGGATCAAGACCACTTTTGGCGACGAAGCGTCGTTCTTCGACTTGTCGCTGCGGCTCTACGGCTGGAACGGGACTTCGGGGCGCCCTGTGCCCGCCAATACGCCGCCGCCGCGCGATGTCGGTGTGATGCTCGTGATCACAGCGCCTACCCAAGATCTCGCCAATCGGATGGCAAAGGCGTGCAACCCCTACTTCTTTCATATGCCGCTGAGGCCCGGGATCGAGTTGCCGAGTTACGCGTTTCCATTTACCCCGGCTGAGATCCCTCGCGGCCAGGTGTATGAGTTTCTTCTCAACCACGTGGTGCACACCAAGGACGGCCTCGAGCTGGTTAGAACCAACTGGACCGACCTCTCGGATGCGTCCCGCAAGGTGCTCGAAAATGTCTAAGGTCGGGGAAGTCTGCCGTCACATTCGATCCAAGAACGCCGGTCCGTTTTGGGTAACCATTGATTTATTTTTCCGCAACGAGGAACTTTACCGCCGCTACCGAGATACGCTCGCGCTCGGACCGGAGGTGATCGAACGTCTCTACGGAACGGACCCGGACCTAGTCAAGCGCCTGCCGGTGGACGCCCTGCGCATGGTGAAGATCTCATTTCCCCGCGCCAAGCCACAGGGTTGGATGGGAGAACGCGACATGCACGCTGGACAGCACTACGCACGATTGCTGGACGTCGAGATCGGCTGATTATCTACCGTCGCTCGGCGCCGGCGCATTCTCGGGCACATCGCTCTCGTCCGGCGGTCCAGTGGTTTGGGGCTTGCAGGAAAAATTCCCTTCGACGAGTTTCGTGACCAGCGAGATGGCCTTTGCGACACAGTAAGCGTCGTCCTTTTGCGATGTCCAGACGGTCCTCGTATCTCCATCTTTCGTGTAGTCCACGCGACAGCCACCTAACTTCCCCGTACCGCTCGATGCGTTGCGCCTGACAATGCTGACGACTCGTTTGACGGGACCGGACGTGCAAATAAACTCCTCGTGCGGTGGGATCTGAGCTTGCGCGCTCGTAACGCCGGCCGTGGCCAAGCACGAGATGCAGATGAGTCGAACCCAATGGACAATGTTCATGAAGGACGCTTCCACCATTTCGCGCGCAGGACTGTAGGAATTATCCGACGGCGACTGCGACCCGGTCGTTACGGGGGGATCATTCGGACATTGAGGAGGACATTTCGCGCCACCACGTTTCTGTGACTCGCGCGTAGAGTGAACGTTCCCGGCGCAAGCTCTCGGTATGACTGAGCAGGGGGTAGGCTAAAATGCCAGCGTCCCATCCTCAAGGAGAGTCCCGATGCGTTTCCACCAACTCACCCTTGCTCTGGCGGCGGCTGGATTGAGTGCGAGCCTATCCGGCGAAGCACAGACACCGCCCACGGCGAATCCGCTCGACACTGTGCCGGACGCCATGCCATTCGACGTGCCTTACGGAGCACCGATTTCCCTCGATCGCGCGGCGAACGCGATAGCGGCAGCCGTGGCCGAAGCCAAGAAACACGACTGGAAGCTCAACGTGGCGGTGGTCGATTCAGGGGCGAACTTGATCGCGTTCCAGCGCATGGACGGAGCTCAGCTGGCGTCGATCGCGGTTTCGCAACACAAGGCGCGGGCGGCCGCCAGTTTTCGGCGCGAGACGCGAGTGATGGAGGACGGCGTCCAGCTGAAGCAGAATTACTACATCCTCACGCTTGACGGCGCCATTGCCTCACGCGGTGGGATCCCGCTGGTCGACAAGGGAAAACTAATCGGCGCGATCGGCTGCTCGGGTGGTACCGGCTCGCAGGACGAAGTGGCGTGCAAGGCGGGCGCGGCCACCGTGAAGTAGCCGCGCCGCGTGTGCTGATCTCGGGACGCCCGATCGGCTAGGTTTCCGCAAGTGCCTTCAGATCGGCGAGGCCCTTGTCGAACGAGCCGCCGATCATTTTGTCCATGTTGAAGACCGTTCCAAAGACTCGATTGATGTAAGGATACGGTCCGGTCATCGTCCAGGTGACCGTCGTCGTTTGCGCCTGCGACTTGAGATCAAAGACGACCTTGTTGTGGCCTTCCATCGGCTTGCGAATATCTAGCTTCATCGTAATGCTCGCCGGCGACTCCGCGTCGACGATGGCCAAGCTGCCCGAGCCCGCGCTCCCACTACCCTGCCAGTCGAAGGCGGCGCCGTTGCCGCTGACCGGACCATTCCGGTAGGTGATCAGTGTGCTGGGGTCCTGCTTCGAGAACGGATTCCATTGATTGAATACCCTCAGATCGTTGATCAAGGTAAACACCTTCTCGCGCGGCGCCCTGATATCGATGGACCGGGCGACTCGAAAGTCATTGGGCAGCGTTGCCGCCTTGATGAGCACGAACAAAATCGCGCCGAGCAGTATCACGCCGATCGCCAAGATTATCTTTGTCACGTCTGTCTCCTTATCGCTGAGTGTATTACACGTTTTGTCCCGCGATCGGCTTTCCAGCGTTCGCGGCCGGCTTACCGCCTTCGAACGCGCATGGATTGAGTCCCGCGGCGCCTTTCCTCTAGGACGAACGACGCCGTCGTAATCCGACAGCACAGGGGCCGCACCCTGTGCTAACGTCGGTTCCGATCTTTGCAGCGGCTCAATCCCTCACTCCGAGAGGCCATGTTCGAAGGTTTCGTCTGCGGGCACGCCGATATCGATGGCACTGACATCGCCTATGTCATGGGCGGCTCCGGTCCGCCGGTGCTGCTTCTGCATGGCTTTCCACAAAGCAGGGCGATGTGGGCCAGGGTTGCACCGCAGCTGGCACCTCACTACACCGTGGTATGCGCCGATCTTCGCGGGTATGGCGATTCCGCCAAACCGAAGTGCCTGCCTGATCGATCGAATTATGCGTTCCGGGCCATGGCCGCCGACCAGGTCGGCCTCATGCGGCGGCTGGGTTTCCAGCGCTTTCATATGGTGGGACACGATCGCGGTGCACGTACCGGATACCGGATGGCGCTCGACCACCCGGACGCGGTTCGCAGCCTGACGCTGATGGACATCGTGCCGACCGATACGATGTTCATGGAAACGAATCGCAAGGTCGCCGCCTCGTATTGGCACTGGTACTTCCTGTCTCAACCGGAGCCCTTCCCTGAGCGCCTGATCGGCAATGATCCCGACTATTTCTACGAGACCTGCCTCGTCGGATGGGGAGCCGCGCGGATATCTGACTTTGATGAAGAGATGATTGCGGAATATCGTCGGGCATGGCGTGATCCGGGCATGATTCACGGCTCGTGCTCAGACTACCGTGCTGCCGCGAGCATCGACCTCGAGCATGATATCGCCGACATCGGCCGCAAGGTCGCCTGTCCCACGCTCGTCCTCTATGGTTCGACGGGCCACATGGCGCAGTTGTTTGACATTCCGGCCGAGTGGCGAAAGCGCTGCACGCACGTGACCGAGGCGTCTTTGCCCGGGGGACATTTCTTCATCGACCGGTTTCCACAGCGAGCGGCCGAGATCCTCGCAGAATTCCTCGACAGGCAGATAACATAGGGGTGTCCATGTTGACGGTAACTGAAGCGCTCAAGCGGCGGATTTCCACGCGAAAATTTCGACCGCAGCCGCTGGCGCAAGAGCTCGTGCGCGAGATCCTCGACGTGGCTCGCTGGGCTCCATCGGGCGGCAATCTACAGCCCTGGAAGGTCATCGCAGTGGCCGGCGCCGAGCGTGCCGCCGTCACCGAACTCGCACGGCGGGTTCACGCCGCGGAGGGTCCCGACGAGAGTACCGAGCGGCCGGTGTATCCACCGAATCTCTGGGAGCCCTATCGGACGCGTCGGTACAAGCTGGGTGAGGACCTGTACGCGCTTCTCGGGATACCCCGGTCCGACCGCGCCGGCCGCCTCGCCCAGTTCGCGCGCAACTACGAGATGTTCGGCGCTCCGGTCGAGCTCTTTTTCATCATTGACGAGCGGATGGGTCATGGGCAGTGGGCACATCTTGGCATGTTCATGCAGTCGGTGGCCCTCGCGGCATTGGAACGCGGCGTGAGTTCATGCATGCAAGAGGCCTGGGCGGCTTTGCGGTTGAGCTTGAAAAGACACTTTGCGCTCGACGAGCACGAACTCGTCTATTGCGGAATGGCGCTGGGTTATGCCGACGAAACCGCTGCGGTCAACTCGCTGCGCTCGGATCGCGCGCCGGTGGAGGAGTTCGCAAGCTTCCGCGGATTCGCGTAGAGAAACGCGTTCGCCAGCTGCTGTGCCGTGGCACGGTCGACTGCGTTTCGATGCTGCGGCCGGTCGATCGTCACTACTGCGATGTTTTCCAATCGACTCGTAGATACAGCCATGCGCCCTCCCCTATTCGCCAATTTTGCGGTCTGACTCATCACGTCGCGTGATGAAACCGAAACTCCTGAGTCTTCCCTCCATAGCCGTATGCGGCGGCTCGCACATCCTGAACATAGATGTAGCTTTCCTCGTGCACATCGCCGAGGAGCTCACTCAAGGCCTCAAAGGACTCCCGGATGTATTGCGCCTTTTCCTCCTTGCTGTTGGTCTCATCCGTGATCGTGATGTCGAAGTAGAAGCTGTTCTTCCCGTGTTCCGAAAGCGACTTGCCGGCGACGATCCAATCGTCCGGATCTACGTAGTCTATCGCTATGGCGGTCACCTCAGGCTTCTTGTGAAGGATACGGGCCGTAAGGTCCGACAGAGTGCCTGCAATGGCTTTGGTGAGGGCCGCGGACTTTCTGGCACCCACTTTGACGTTGAGGATCGGCATGAACATCTCCTTTAATTAGCTATGCAACGATATGGACAAAAAAACACCTACGCCAGGACGGAGCGCGCATCGCGAACCTTAGCGACGGTATCGACGAAGACATTGTCGCCAAGCAACTTCTTGAGCCGACGGGTGACTCGCCCGCTGGCGTCATTCAGGCGCCCGTGAATTGCGACGGCGGCGGCCGTTCCATGGATGAACGACTCTCTCGCGTCACGGTCCGAGTCTCTGCGCTCAATCAACCCCTTTGCCGCCAGCCCATCGAGGGCGCGAGTAGCCGTGGGTCGGGAAATCGCCATCGAGGCAGCCAGTTCTCGCTGTGCGAGCCCCGGCCGGTCCAGGACCGCCCGCAACATGAAGGCTTGTGGCGGCGTCAAGCCAAAGGGCTTGAACGCCGCCATCCACTCATGCTCGAGCTGGCGGGCCAGCGCGGTCGTATTGAAGTAAAGACAAGTGTCGAACATGCAATCAAAGATACTCCACTCTAGTTCGCTATGCAACTATGTGCCGGGGATATCGCTCACTGGGTCCTAATGGACGAAGAAGACTTGTAGAGACGTTGTGCTCCGTCACGACTCCCAACCGCCTCCCACGGAGAGAAATATAGTAGAGCGAGGCTATCCATGAGATTGGCCACTAGCGCCAGACGTCGCCGACGACTCCGCAAATACGCTTGACGCCGGCCGCGGCCAACGTGTTTGCGAATTGATCTGCAACGGTACTCATGAATCGTCTCCTGTGCCAGTGCGTGTCTAGGCCATTGTTGACCATCCGCCTCCGCGTGACCTGTTAGATGTTGTCAGTAGTTGTTATCTCGAAAAATGAGCAGCCGACAACTGCTAACAGCATCTAACGTGACAGGAAATGCACGCTCCCTTACAACTGTCATCGCGCTCGACGGCAGCCACGCCAAGAGTGGCAACCTTGCCGAGAGAAGCCGCGGACATCGCGACGAATCGAGTGACGGCAACGCCGAACAGTTACAGAGGAGATGAAAAATGCCGAAATCGGACCCGTTTTACACACTGGCCATTGTCCTTCTCCTGTCAGGAGTTCTTCCCGGATGCGCAGTGGAAGAAAAGTGCGGACTCGACAGATGTCCCGGCGATGCGAAGATCAAGGCGAACGTACAGGCATCGTTCAGTCAGCATCCGGAAATCGGGCCCCGGGTCTCCGTGCAGACGCTGAACCACGTCGTATATCTCAGCGGCTTCGTCAGCGCGGGAGAAATGAAAGACATCGCCGAAGACGCGGCCCGTCAGACTCCCGGCGTGACGCGTGTCGTGAACTCGATCGCCGTAGCGTATTGACGACTGCCCGGAGCGACAGCACGGCCCGGCCGCGGCACGCGCCCGCAAACGGATCCATGTTTTCCATCATCAAT